>ENA-OQAZ01000854-OQAZ01000854.1-human-gut-metagenome-genome-assembly--contig:-NODE-854-length-16261-cov-3.000186_pt1 | contig 16261 bp, 20 predicted proteins | sample MGYA00242737_ERZ504531 | MGnify/ENA primary metagenome ERZ504531 (study PRJEB26092, sample SAMD00036244) | human gut metagenome | host: Homo sapiens | study: EMG produced TPA metagenomics assembly of... | reverse complement strand
CTCGCAGCAAGAATGCGAGCATTCTTGAATTATAAGACAATTTGCATATGGAGGTTATATTTATGTTGAAAACAGAAGAATTAAAACTAGTAATCTGAATGGGATAAAACTTTTCCAAAAAGTGAAAAAATAGATCATGAGAAAGTGACATTTGTAAATCGTTATGGAATCACACTTGCTGCAGATTTGTATAAGCCGAAAAATGCATTTGGGAAATATCCAGCGATTGCTGTAAGTGGACCATTTGGTGCAGTCAAAGAACAGTGTTCCGGACTGTATGCGCAGACGATGGCTGAAAAAGGATACCTTACTATTGCATTTGATCCTTCTTTTACGGGAGAAAGTGGAGGCGATCCAAGATACATGGCTTCTCCGGATATTAATACAGAAGATTTCATGGCTGCTGTTGATTTCCTTTCTGTTCGGGAAGAGGTAGATCAAGATAGAATAGGAATCATTGGAATCTGTGGCTGGGGTGGGATGGCTCTTAACGCAGCTGCACTCGATACAAGAATAAAAGCAACGGTTGCATCTACCATGTATGATATGACAAGGGTAAATGCGAATGGGTACTTTGATTCTGAGGACAGTGAAGAAGCACGTTATGCGAAGAAGCAGTCGCTGAATACACTCAGAACAGAAGAATACCGTAAAGGCGAATATTCCAGAGGCGGGGGTTGTGTTCCACTTCCGGTTCCAGAGGATGCACCTTTCTTTGTAAAAGATTACAGTGAGTATTATAAAGGCAGATGTTATCATAAAAGAAGCCTGAATTCCAATGATGGCTGGAACAGTATTGGATGTATGTCATTTATGAATCAGCCAATATTAAAGTACAGTAATGAAATCAGAAGTGCAGTCCTCATTGTTCACGGAGAAAAAGCACACAGCTATTATTTTGGAAAAGATGCTTATGAAAATATGATCAAGAACAGCAAGTACACATCCAATAAAGAGCTGCTAACAATTCCAGGGGCTGTTCATACAGATCTTTACGATAATCTGGATGTAATCCCATTTGATAAAATCCAGAAATTTTTTGAAGAAAACGGAGTTGGTTAATTATGGCAAAAAAAGTATTGATCATATCGACAAGTCTTCGAGGAGGGAGCAATTCTGATATACTTGTAAATGAGTGTGCAAAGGGAGCAAAAGAAGCGGGGCATGATGTGGAACTTCTTTCTTTGAAAGGAAAAGATATAAAATATTGTATCGGTTGTCTATCCTGCCAGAGGACTGGGATGTGTGTACAGAAGGATGATATTGCAGATATTATGACAAAGGTAAAGAATGCAGAAGTTATTGTTTATGCGACCCCAATTTATTATTATGAGATGTGCGGTCAGATGAAAACACTTCTTGATAGATTGAATCCTTTATATTCCGCAGATTATTTATTCAGAGATATTTATATGATTGCAACTGCGGCAGAGAATGAGGAAAGTGCATTTGAGAAAGCCTATAATGGGCTGCAAGGCTGGGTAGATTGTTTTGAAAAGGCTTCCTTAAAAGGCATGGTCGGTGGCGGTGGAATTGATGCAGCAAATACAGCTGAGGATCATGTGGATATAATGAAGAAGGCATATGAACTTGGAAAAAATTTATAAGTTGATAAAATAATTCTAATTATTAAAACTAATAGTAATGTTAGACTTGTGATTGCACATGAATTGCCGATAGACCATTTTGTTAGGATTGGTAAACTGGATAATACTAAAATATTGGAAACAGAGGATATGAGAGAATTTAAATTTTCTATTGGTTATATTTCACATCAAATTGGCGAGGAGATGATTTAGTGATTTCAAAGGTTGTATTTGAAATTAAAAATAGCATTAGAAGTTGGAGTGATCAGGAGATTCCTTTTTCTTCAAAAAATATGAGGAATGTTTCAATAATTATAAAGGATATAAAGTGTGAATTGGCTGTAGATGGAAATAGTGAAGATGACAATCTGCAGTATATTATATTGATATGGGAATTGCTGGTTTGGGAAGATGGTTATTTTTACAAACCTATTAGTTATACTGTTGATGGTGTTGAAAAAACGATAGATGGCCTCGTGACTATTAATTGTCGTACTACTGATGCAAAATGGGTTTCTAGTGCAATCCTATTATGTAGGAATCAAAGACAAATCAATGAGGAGATTGTTGAAAAATACAGGAATATCAGACATTTAGACAGAAAAGACAAATCAATGAATGCCTCCATGTTTTCCTCTTTCTTTTATCTGATTTCAGAATCATATTCTAGTATCAATTTAGAGCACAGATTAGTTTTATTAATGCACATTTGCGATGGCTTTGCAATCAAGTATTGTAATGGTAGTAGCAGTAATAATTCTGGAAATATAAATATAATCCTTAGGAAAATAGATGCAAAAAAATATAAGCATGGAGCATCACTTCTTGGAATTTCATCCTCTAGAGCAATTGAGGCATTAGGAGACACAAGAAATGAGTTGACACATTATATTTATAAATCTGGAAGCTTGGGTTCGTATATAAATAACCCTGATACAGAGACTGATAACATGGTAAATTTGTATGCGTTTTATATTTTGGAGATTGCATTACGAATAGCTGCGTTAGAGGTGATTGGAGTAAATGTTTCTGACGATGTTAAAAATTATGTAATGGATGAGCACTTAGATTGGATAAAGTTAGAAAAGCATCTTGATGAAGATTGTGTACTTCCTATGAATGTTTTTCGACAGATGATTGAGAAACTTCAAAATCAAGAGCAAAATTCTTAGTAGTAATTCTTTCCATTTTACTACCAATTTACTACTAACAGGTAGTAACAACATGCTCAATTCTGCTCTGATTTGCCATAATCTAGATAGAAACAAATAATTTACACCGTATTTATACCTTTGGAAGACCGAATCGGAATAATTAAAAAAGTTGTCATAATTCAGTTGGTCAAAAAATAATACTACACTCAAAATCAATTAAAAAATCAATCGTAAAAAAATACGATTGATTTTTTGCGCATTTTTGCATATAATATAATCATTATGGTTGGAAAGGGAACGATTACTATGCGTGAAACAAGAATATTAGAATTCAAGGAAACGATTACGAATACTTTTTTGAAAACAGTTAGTGCCTTTTCGAATTACAATGGTGGAACAATTCTTTTTGGGGTTGATGATAATGGAAATGTGAAAGGATTGCCAGATGTAAAACAGGCCTGTCTGGATATCGAAAATAAAATCAATGACAGTATATTACCTCAACCAAACTATACACTTGAAATACAGAACAATGACCAGACGATAAAACTTACTGTAAAAAGTGGTCTTCAAAAACCGTATTTATATAAATCAAAAGCATACAAACGAAATGATACAGCAACGATAGAGGTAGATACATTGGAATTTTCAAGGCTTGTATTAGATGGAAAAAATATTAGCTTCGAAGAATTACCTTGTAAAGATCAGGAGCTATCTTTTAAAATTTTACAGTGTAAACTGAAAGAAAATATTTATATTGAAACTTTCAATCAAGATACTTTAAAGACATTGAACCTGTATGACAATATAAATGGTTATAATAATGCAGCGGGACTTTTGGCAGATAAAAATCATTTTTCAGGAATTGATATTGTTAAGTTCGGTGAGAATATCAGTATTATTCAAAAAAGAGTAACGTTTGAACATATATCGGTTTTAGAAATATATGAAAAAGCACTTGCTGTATTTAGAGATTATTACCAATATGAAGTAATACAGGGGGCTGACAGAAAGATGGTAGAGAAAATACCGGAAGCAGCTTTCAGAGAAGCAATTGCAAATGCTTTGATTCATAGGGTATGGGATATTAATTCACACATCAGAGTTTCTATGTTTGATGATAGAATAGAAGTAGTGTCTCCTGGTGGATTGCCGGCGGGAATAACGGCAGAAGAATATTTATCAGGTAAACTATCTATTTTAAGAAATAGAAATCTTGCAAATGTATTTTACAGACTGGGATTAGTAGAGATATTTGGAACAGGAATTACACGAATCAAACAACTGTATGCAGAGAGTTTGATAAAACCAGAATTTGAAGTGTCAGAAAATGCTATAAAAATTGTACTACCGATATTTGAAACGAATGTCAATTTAACCGAAGACGAAAAAGTGATTTACAAATTTTTAAGTAAGACGATGCTGAAACCAATAAGTGAAATTGCACCATATGTCCCATTTGGCAAATCAAAAACAACACAATTACTGAAAGCTATGGAGAAAAAGGGTGTGATTGCAGTTGAAGGAAAAGGCAGAGGAACAAAATATATCATTAAGTGATTGAGAACATAGAGGGTTCAAATTACACAATCTTTCAATAACACAAGGAGAAAATCATATGATAAAAGTGCTTTTCATCTGCACGGCACTCCAGTTTTATGATAATGCATACCTTCGCAGACTGGGGCAATACGGGCAGAATATGGCGGAATACCTTGGAATTACTACGGTTTAGACTACTAAGGCTCATGGTGGAGTTGGGATAAAGGCAAACGTGTTGGGAGAAATCTTTAGTAGTAAGAGACTACTAAGCGATGGCACACATACAAAATTTTGAACATAAAAAGCCACAATCGTTGGGAGCAGTGCTACTGGGATTGTGATTTTTGCATATTTCGAGGATTCTTTCTAAGACAGGACTATCAGAAAATATGGAAGAAAATGCGAATGGTGAGAATAGATAAGAAATAAGCCTCCACCAAGCTTTGAAAAATATAGTGGAGGCTTTTCTTTATGAAGAATAGATTTCAGAAATCATGGTATTTAATGTTTTGTGAATTGAATTAATCATGACCGAGTTTTCAAGTTTTGCTGCTTCTTTTATTTTATCTACCATTGAACTGATTGTGCATAGAACAGTTTCGCTTGGTTCCAAGTATGGTATTTGCTTAACATAATTCGCAGAATTATTGGCAGTAGGATTGATGGTATGTATTAAAGTATTAATTGAATCGGAATTCATTAAAGCAAGTAGGTAATTAAGTTTTGAAGGATCGTGTGGAAAAATGCCAACAATAGATTGATCAAATACTCTGTTTTCCATCAAAAAGGCTCGAATAGTACTCGATTTAACCATTGGAATTCCTATACCTGTTTTAAAATAGAAACCAGAGTTTTGGAATCGTGATTTTTTGTTGTTATTGTAATACTTAATGGTTTCTTCATCCCAGCGTACAAACCACTCATCTTTTTCTCTAATATAACGCTGTTTTGAAGCACTTTTTATGTAAGGAATAAAGCCTTTATTGACTCCAGAAATACCTGCAAGAGAATTACATTCAAATATTTCAGACGGACTAGCTATTTCATATTTCTTTGACCCTTTAACACTTTTGTCAACAGCTTTGATAAAACGTAAATTGTCTCCTGTATAGAATCCCGTCACTACATCTGCGATATCACCGAGAGTAATTTTTGAGGATTTCAGCATATAGGATGTTTTCTGTTCGGCAAGAATAAATCTACTATCCTCGTTTTCCCAGATAGATTTCTGGTTAAGGTGGAAAATTTCTAAATGTTGAGGTAATTCTTTTTCAGTCCCAATTAAATATTTAAATTCAGATGAATTTTTAAAGCCACGAACAATTCTGACTGTGTTTTCTAATGCGGAGTCTGTACTGGATCTTTCAAGTGTAATTATAGACAAATTTGAATATCCAAAGCTTACTCCAGGGAAAAACTTAGAAGGGAAGATTAATATCTCATCAATCTTGGTTTTGGTAAGCAATAAGCGACGTAGGTTCTTGTGCATATTTAAAAACAGATAAGTATCTGGAATAATGAAACTCAGACGACCATTCATTTTTAAGACTGATATGCAACGGAATAAAAACAGAGAATATGTTTCTTTTACATATTGTCCGGCATACTTTTTCTTTAATAAATCGCGCTTCTTGTAATCTTGCCATGCACCATAAGGGGGATTCCCTATGACTTTATCGTAATGTCCACCAATAGAACCGAAACAATCTAATTGAGTATCCAAGAGCGTATCAGCTTGTTTTATCCAGAGCTGGGCAGCTCCTGCATCATATGAATCTAATTCTTCATCAAGTAATGTGTCTGTTTCTCTTACTGTAATGGAAGAATTATGTTTATACTTTTTTTTAAGAATTTTTATAGCAGCTTCGTCGATATCCAGAGCATCTACTCGGAATGATTTATTTGTTTTTAATAGTTCATCAATAAAAATACCCTCACCCGCAGAAGGTTCCAAAATTACGTCGCCATCAGACACGGTTACTTTTGAAACCATGTATGAAGTTATGTCATCGGATTCTGTGTAATAAGAACATAAAGTATCTTTCATTTAACAATCTCCTAAAAATGATCTTAAGGAATTACTTAAGTTAATCCTTAAGATCAAGTTTACTATTGATTAATTACCAAGTCAAGTATTTTAAGAGATCTTCGTTTTGAAGATGTAAATATAATTCGTTACTGATGTCATCACTCCATGTTGCGTTTTCATCAAGCCATAGTCTTAAATTAAAACCAGTAAATTCATCCATTTTAGCGTATGCATCATCAGCACAAAATACATCCCAATAACCAGAATTTTTTAAAGTCTGAAGATAGTGGTTGTTTTCATCTTCTCTCTGACGAACAAACAAAAGCGTTTTTTCATTCTGGTTTAAGAAACGATAGATACTTGCAACCAACAGAAGTCGGTTTGTATTCCCTTTTTCATTAGAACTAAAACCACTTTTGAAATCACAATTGTAGTTGAGTCCATTTTGAGAAAAATGAAGATCAAGACCTAACTGTATGCCACCGCTATCTACAAGATTCCATGGGATACTGTAATGATAGTGAAGAAGACGTTTTGTTTGATAATCAACAGACAAAGAGTTGATGTAATTTGAGGCATTACGTTTTATATCTTCTTGGACTTCATCGAAATCTGGTGGATTAATTAGACGAAGTTTTTTAACTGGATATGAGAAAGTTTCTTTACAGAACGGCTCCCACAATTCACCAATTCGTCGAGCAAAAGCCATGTATTCGTAAGGCCATACTTTATTTCTAAATTCTAACATTACTACATAAGAGGCATATGTAATATGTAAAACACAATCAAGTACATACTCATTTGACCATCTGGAATGACGCGCTGTTTTAAGCATTTCGTCAATTGTGCAATCTTTCTGATCTTTAATAACAGTATTGATTTTTGACGCTTGTTTTCTGTAGTCGTGTGTTGAGCGGACGATTGAACACAGTTCTCTCTCGGCTACACTTCTGAAATAATTTATAAGTGTAATCTTGTCGTTATAAGAAACCATCAGTGCTCCTCCTTATATGTACAATTTTATTTGATTTTATCACATTTTTGAGGAAATGTCTGTAGTAATGTAAAAGTATGTGTTAATACACATATGTTTTGCGGGAGGGTATCCAAATCTCTACAACCTTTCTTCTTGAAAACTGATGGCCCCCTTCGTGCGAATTTTCGCAGAATTAAACAGGGGGGATACCCACAAAAGTTAGTTTATGTGAAAATATCCGCAGAATACCTTTGCTAAAGCCGATTTTGTTTTGCCGGATAGTACCGAAATCCGCAGAAAAAACATGTAAAAAGCAGCATAAAAAGCACAGTTTTTTTGCGTACATTTTGGCAGAAATATAATCAGAATTGTCTTGCTATTCTGTGCAGTCAGAGTGATATATGTACTACCAAATAAAGAAAGGCGGGTACATATCATGAAGAATGAAATCAGATTCACATTGGAATCGAAGCAGAGACCAAAACTAGCACAGGAGATTGGAAACATACTTGGGACAGCACCGCATTATGAACGGGTACCAAGCTGTGCATATGATATTGCAGGATACCGACTGGACAAAGAGGGTGTATTGCATATCCCGGATGGAACAGAAAAAGAAATAGTGGAAGACCTGATTCGGCAGTTACGGGAACATGGGTTTCAGGACGATATGGAAATAACGGAAGAAGTGCCAGTGCAACAGGATAAGCTGACAATAGCGATTCCGAAAGAGAGCCTTACGGATACGGCATTGGAAAATTTACAGAAGATCATAGCAAATAAGCAGACACTTTTTCAACGTGCATTGCGGACGGACAGCACAGAAATAGAGATTACTGAGGGAAAAATAAACTTCACATGGTTTCCGTACACAGTGGATGGAGATGAAATCGCAGCCTATACACAATTTATTTCAAGGCTGTGTGATATGGCAAGAGATGCAAAAAGGGTATCATCAAAGCCGACCGAAACGGACAATGACAAATACGCTTTCAGATGTTTTCTGCTCAGACTTGGCTTTATTGGAAAAGAGTATAAGACGGCGAGAAAGATTTTGCTTAGGAATCTTACGGGTAATTCAGCATTCAGAAGTGTAAAATAAAGAATGAGGTATTGACTCATGCAGCAGTCAATACCTTCATTCTTTATTTTTTTATAGTAATCTGCACTGCCATATTAGAAACATCCTGAAGGGTGTTCTGTTCCTTGCAGCGTTGCGCTTCTGATTTAATCAAAGTTTCCACATCTTTCTGTCCAAAAGAATCCAAAGACAGATACAGCTTCATAAGATCAGCATAGACGGATTCCAGTTCCCACCGCCCCAGCTGTTCTGTTTCTGCTTCTGATAATTTTGCAGATGAATCATCTGTAGATTTCCCCAATATATAATCGGTACGCACATCGAATAAATCAGAAAGCCCGATCAGGGTTTCAAAATCCGGGGTACGTTTCCCTGTCTCCCACATCGCAACCGTTCCTTTAGAGACACCAAGGGTTTCAGCGAGAGAAACCTGTGTATATCCATGTTTTTTCCTTAGAGCTTTCAGTCGTTCAGCAAACATATAAGCACCTCCTATGTGAGAATAATATCACTAAACGTTAGATAGTTCAAGCGTATTTTAAAGAATTATAAATATTTATACCATAAAATGTGGGATTTTACATTGACATATCTAACATACTGTGATATAACATAAATACAAAATCTCACAAATGGTGAGACTTAACAGCGGATGTCATACAAAATGTTTCCCGCAAACGACAGGATAACTGGATGCTTTTATAGAAAGAAGGTGAGTGGCATGAAAAGCAGAGAACGGCAAAGGGCAAACCGCAGGCTCAGGCATCGGGAAGAACTTCTGGATAAGAAAAACTGCATGGGTGCGAAAGACTTGACTGCCTATAATGCGGTCAAACAAATTGTAACAAACGGGAATGTACCTATTACATGGAGATAAGCCACCAGGTAACTGGTGGTATTTTATTGCCAAAAGAAAGGAATGATTCTATGGAAAAAACAACATTGAGTGTGCAGGAATTATCCGCACAGATGGGGATCAGCCTGCCCAAAGCATATGAACTGGTAAAGACACCGGGATTTCCGACAATCCGAATCGGAACCAGAATTGTGATCCCGACAGAAGCCTATAAGGAATGGCTTGTCAGAACATCCGCAAAAAAATAAAAAACTACAAAAAGGGGGTGCGCCACCTTGCACTTATTGAAACCACAGAAGATATGGATCTGTTGGAACTGGGCAATACGGGGCGGTAAGAGGACAAAAGTTCCTATTGCTGCGAGTGGATGCACGACTGGTGTGGACGAGAGGTACCGATGCACCTGGGTTACCTATGACGAGGTGGTCAAGGCAGCTGGGGAACATGGATATGCAGGTGTCGGGTTTGTGATTCCGGAGGGGTATTTCTTTCTCGACATTGACAAACGGGATATCGATCATCCACTCGTGCAGATGCTGCTCCGGCTGTACAACTCTTATGCTGAGAAATCAATCAGCGGTAACGGCATCCATATCTATGGTACCTGTGACCTCTCACGGCTACCGACCTATATCGATGAAAAAGGAAGGCTCCGTCTTGCAAGGGACTTCTATATGAGGTCCCCGGATGACCTGGAACTTTATATTGGCGGTATCACCAATCGTTTTGCAGTCTATACCGGAGATGCGGTCAATGACTGTGATATTTCCGATTGTACCGAAGCGGTGCTGACTACACTGGATAAGGAAATGCGCCGGAAACCAAAAACAAAATACAGTGAACGCCGGGACGGTGACCGTGCGGATTTCGACATCATCGCAGACCTTCGGAAGGCGAAGAATGGAGAAAAGTTCATGGCTCTGTATGACCGTGGGGACATCAGCGGATATCTCCATTCAGATGGAACATCGGATGCTTCCCGTGCGGATTGTGCCTTGTGTGCCATGATCGCTTTCCGTACCGGTCCAGACCCGGAAACCATATTCCGGCTCATCAAGAGTTCTGCTCTTTACCGTGAAAAATGGGAACGCGATGATTACCGGGAATCGACCATACAGGCTGGCATTGAGGCCTGCAACGGAGTGTTCCACCGAAGCGTAATGCCAAGACCGTATTTCGTGAAATTCAAAAAGAATAACGAACCTTACATCAGTGTTCCACTTCTTGCAAAGTACACAAAAGAACATATCCGATACATCCTCGTCCGGGATAACGGCAATCAGGGTGTCCGGCTCTATGTGTATGAACAGGGAGTGTATAAGCTGTATGCCGCGGATATGCTTCAGGCGGTCATCAAGGGATATGTCGAGGAATACGACATGGAACTGGTCAGCATGGGACAGATCAGTGCAGCAGCCAACATCATTCTCACAGACCTCAATTATGTGAGGCAGGATGAACTGAATGCCGATGAGGGAATCATCAACTTCCAGAACGGCATCCTGCGTTTGTCGGATATGGAGTTACTTCCACATTCCCCGGAAGTGCTGTCTACCATCCAGATTCCCTGTGAGTGGCATGACAAACCTGCACCGACTCCGGTGTACGATGCCTATCTGTCCAGGTTGGTAAACTACGACACAGAAATGGAAAATCTCTGCAATGAGATCAATGGCGTGGTCATTTCCAATGTGAACTGCTCCCGTATGAAAAAGTCGGTGTTCTTTGTTGGTGATGGAAACACAGGAAAGTCCCAGTTGAAAAGTCTGGTGGAGCATCTTCTCGGTCCGGATAACTACATCGGCATTGACCTCAAAGACATCGAAGCCCGGTTTGGTACCGGGGCAATCTATGGCACAAGACTGGCAGGCAGTTCTGATATGAGTTTTGTGTCAATTGGAGAACTCAAGACTTTCAAGTCCCTGACTGGTGGTGATTCTGTATTTGCAGAGTTCAAAGGACAGCAGCCGTTCAAGTTCTTCTATAACGGTTTCCTCTGGTTCTGCATGAACCGCCTGCCGAGATTCGGCGGTGATGACGGTCGGTGGGTGTTTGACCGTATCATGATCATCCGCTGTGAGAATGTCATCCCGGAAAGCGAACAGGACAAGCAGCTTCTGGACAAGATGTATGCCGAACGGGACGGCATTATCCATAAAGCGGTGATAGCGTTAAAGACCGTTATCGAAAACGGATACCGTTTCTCAGAACCACAGTCTGTCCGGGAAGCAAGACAATGTTATATGGAAGAAACAAACACCGCACTGGCATTCTTCACGGAATGCATGGAGCAGCGTTCCAGTCAGAAGATTGCGGACGGCTGTACCACAGGAAAAGTGTTTGATGTGTACCGGGCATGGTGTACAGACAACAATAACGGTTACGCAAAGACCGCCAGAGAGTTCCGGGATGCCATTTCTTCCTATCTTGGCATGGCACATTCTGATCTGACGGTACATACCAAGAAGGGCAACTTCTATCGGGACTATACCCTGACAGATGAGGCAAAGGAACGGTACAGCAAGGCTTATGGCAGTGATTTTGCAGATTTCCTGTCATAAAGGTGAAGGGAAGGTGAACACAGGGTGAAGGTAATCACAGAGTACTTTCACCTCAAAAACCTAGGAAAATCAAGGCTTTCCAGACTTGGGTGAACGAGGTGAAGGTACTTTCAACTTCTAAAGAGATTAAAAAAAAGTTTGTATGTAGTGTACAGCACATACAAAGATGATCTCGGGTGTGGGTATGAGTTACAGGTACGTTCACCTTCACCACTTTCACCAGAATAAGAAAGGAGTGTTAAGATTATGAAATTTCATTTTTTCTATGGCAGATCGCCAAAACTGAGCCAGCAGGATAAGGACGCTTTCTCCGGCAACGGATACAGGTGTGAGCTTCTGCTGCAGAACAAGAAAGGACAGCCTGTGTCTATCGCCCATAACGAAGCACAGAATGTGTGGCGTGTGGCATATGGCTTCTTCACCATGTACTTTGACAGTTACGCCAAGGCAATGGAGTATTGCAGTGGTCGTTTCTTCGACCTTGATGGAAAGCAGGTGTAAGGCATGGAGCAGACAAGATATTACCCTGTCATCGACTGTAATACGGAAGGCAGTGTCAAAGCAGCCCTGTTTCCCTGCTACTCGGAGGATACAGTAAGGAAGAACCATCGCGTGTGGCTGGAAGAATCCATTCCGCAGCATTACAGGCTTTGCTGTAAGGAGTCCTTTGACAGACGGACAGGCGGAGACATCCAGCTGCGCTGTCCCAAGTGTGGTACCGTCATGCAGAAGGTACTGCCTGTTACAAACGGACACAGGCTTGGCGTGTACATCTGCCTTTCCTGCAATAAGGAGTAAGCCATGAAAACAGCATTTCTTCTCGCCCACTTTAAGTGGCACAAAAAACTGAAACTGAAAACTTCGGATGAATATCCTGTGACAGTCACGAAGAAGCATTATTATCATGTGACAGATGGAATTTCCAATCTCGATCTGTACAGTGAAGCTGATGTTGCTTCTTACTGTGAAAGCAGAGGATTTCATCTTGGAAAAGCAAAGAAAAAGAACATTTTTTGATGTGAATGATGGCACAGACCCAAGGGGGAGTCAAAATCGCTACAGTCCTGCCAGCCGGGGAACGGTGCCGCCCTCTCACGCAGAAAAAATGGAAATCAAAGGGGTATATAACCCCTCAACAAATCAAGGAGGATTTTATTATGAGCAATTACCCATTATGGAAACGAGACAAGAGCAACCCGGAGTTTCTTACCCCGCAGAACAGCTTCTATTCGGAAGAATACTGTGAAAATCATTATGATCTGTACCTTACCACACGACTGTATAAGAATGAAAACGGCAAGTTCCAGAAGTATTACCGTCTTCATGCGAGTACGGCACATATCCCGGAGCAGGCACTTGCCTATGAGATCAAATGCCCGAACTGTGGAAATACAATGAAGCAGGTCGGCAGTCAGAAGTCATCCAAAGACCTCGGACTTTACATCTGCAAGCATTGCAAAAGATTAGGAGGATATGCAAGATGATGAATTATGATTATTCCAGTCCAGTCGCGCAGCCAGAGTACCATGCACAGTTCTGGAACATGGCTCGGCATAATGATACCAATATGAGCCATATCGCTCAGGGACGTGTACTCCCGTATGGCACATATACGCTCCCAACGGTTTCTTCCGGGAAACTGGAACAGGCACTCGACAAAACGAGCCTGTTCCGTACCCTTGCAACATTCATCCGTGCCTACAGTCACGGCTACCGTATTTTTGCCAAGGACAGCGAGGATATGGCATTGTTCGTGCCAGAGGGAAAGGAAATTCCAATCTATGATGGCATGGATGATTTCCATGTGAATCCCATTGACAGTCACAAAGCAACTGCTTTCTTCAAACTGGATGAAGATTTCGTCCGTGACCGTGCCTTTGACATTGAGGATTATGTGATCCGGCGTCTGGCAAAGAACTTCGGCAGAGCCGAGGAAAAAGCCTGCATCGAAGGCAATAGTGTGGATGAGCCGACTGGCATTCTCCACGATGAAAAGGGTGCTGAGATTGCAGTAACTACAGATACGCTTACCTACGATACGCTGATCGGGCAGTATTTTTCCGTAAAGAAGGAATACCGCAAGAATGCCGTATGGCTCATGAATGATGTGACTGCCCTTGCCCTCCGCAAGCTGAAGGATGCCGATGGGAATTATCTGTGGAACAGCAATAACGATACCATTCTTGGCAAGCCTGTGTACATTTCAGAATTCATGCCGGATGCACAGTCCGGCAGCAAGCCAGTTGCGTTCGGGGATTTCAGCTACTACTGGTTCATCAGCCGCAGCTCGGTCAGCTTAAGAACCCTGACCGAGCAGTTTGCTATCAATGACCAGGTTGGGTATCTTGGTCTGGAATTTGTGGAAGGAAAACTGATCCGTAGGGATGCCGTGAAGGTGATTTCCATGAAGTAATACCCTGTCCAAATACGCAGTTCCCGTGTGTGAAGGGGGAAAATATCACAGAATCAGAGTAAAAATGACAAAAAAGGAAAAATAGTACAAAGGAGTCAGCTGTGTGACCACCTTGTCGGAAGGAGAGATACTATGAATGCAGAAAGCAATGAAACGCTTCCTGTTAGTGAGAAGTATATGCTCACCATCAAGGAGGCAGCAGCTTATTTTAATATTGGTATAAAGAAACTGAGAAGAATTGCAGAGGACAACCTTGGAACAGTGGCGGTGTACTGTGGAAACAGATTCTTGATCATCCGCCCGAAGTTTGAAGAATTTATCCTTAATTCTTCAGAAATATAGTTCCTTTTATCTGCCAAAAGTAGTTGCTATTACAGGGCATAAGAGCGAACATAGGATGACCCCGAAAACCCTTGAAAACAGCCATTTTGGGCAGAAAGGAATGTGATTTTATGGCAAGACCAAGTTTAGCAGAAAAGGATATTTTAAATCCTTCTGAGGCAATTGAATATTTTGTTTTGAGTCGGAGAAAATTTTATGATTTATTGAACAATACGGATGGAGAAGATTTTCTGGCATACTACGGAGAACGCAAGCTGATTCTTCGTGTAGCCTTTGAAAGGTATCTGTGTAACCATCCAGAACTGAGGAGGCGGGTATAATGGCAAAGGCAGGAAGAGGTCAGACAAGGCGGGATTCCAAGCGTAGAGTATTAAGACCGGGAGAGAGTGTAAGAGCAGACGGAAAATATCAATATAAATATCACATTGATGGAAAACCACATTTTGTATACAGTTGGAAACTGGAGCCTATGGATAAACTTCCAAAGGGCAAAAAGCCATGCCTTTCCCTTCGTGAGTTGGAAAAACAGGTAAACACAGATTTGGATTTGCTTGTAAATATCGTGGACGGACAGATGACTGTCTGTGAACTGGTAGACCGATATTTGAAAACAAAGACAGGAGTAAGGCAAAGTACGAAACAGGGATATGTTACAGTGCAGAGATTGCTTGCAAAGGAAGCATTTGGCAAAAAGGCGATACGAAGTGTGAAAACTTCCGATGCAAAGCTGTTCCTTATCAAGTTGCAACAGGAAGATGGAAAAAGCTACAGTTCCATTCATACCATCCGGGGAGTGCTGCGACCAGCCTTTCAGATGGCGGTGGATGATGACATTCTGGTAAAGAATCCATTCGGGTTTCAGCTTGCCGGAGTATTGGTAAATGACGCAGTCACAAGAGAGGCAATCACAAAAGACCAGATGAGAAAGTTCCTAAAGTTTGTGCATGACGATGTGGTGTACTGCAAATACTATGAAGTGGTGTACATACTCTTTCATACGGGGATGCGAATATCGGAATTTTGTGGACTGACGTTAAAGGATATTGATCTTGAGAATAGAACTGTGAATATCGACCACCAGTTGCAGAGAACATCAGATATGCGATACATCATAGAAACCACAAAGACGGATGCCGGAACAAGAGTATTGCCAATCACAGAGGATGTGGCACAGATGTTTCAGGCAATCATCGAGGATAGAAATGCACCGAAAGTGGAGAAATCCATAGACGTATATAGCGGATTCCTATTTTACGATGATAATGGAATGCCACTTGTGGCAATGCACTGGCAGCACCGATTCAATCATATGGTTGGAAGGTACAATGACATCTACCGGGTGCAGATGCCAAACATTACGCCTCATGTATGCAGACACACGTATTGTTCGAATATGGCAAAATCGGGAATGAATCCTAAGACGCTACAGTACCTTATGGGGCATTCGGATATATCGGTCACAATGAATGTGTATACGCATATCGGATTCGATGACGCTGAGGAAGAATTGAAGCGGATGGAAGATTTCCGAAAGGCACAGGAAGAGGTTGAACAGAAGAAGGAGAAACCGATGTCGCAAAAGATGTTTAAGGTCGTGTAATATGGAAGATAGGTGGCGCTCCGGCTTAGGCTGGGGCGTCTATGGAAAAAGATAGGTTCAGAGGATATAATATAATCAGGGTGATTTAGGAAGATAGGGGAAAACTGGTTTTGATTTATAT
>ENA-OQAZ01000853-OQAZ01000853.1-human-gut-metagenome-genome-assembly--contig:-NODE-853-length-16291-cov-3.766085_pt1 | contig 16291 bp, 18 predicted proteins | sample MGYA00242737_ERZ504531 | MGnify/ENA primary metagenome ERZ504531 (study PRJEB26092, sample SAMD00036244) | human gut metagenome | host: Homo sapiens | study: EMG produced TPA metagenomics assembly of... | reverse complement strand
GCCCTCGGCGGTGTGCCAGTCGGGCAGCTTATAGCGGCAGGAACCAGATAGCTGGACGGGGTGCGTTTCAAAAGCTCAATGTCCAGCGCGGTTTCAGCTTGTCGTCCAGCACGCAGGTGCGGCGCTCCAGCAGACCGGCTACGCCGTGCAGCATGCCGTAGACCTTGCCTGCGCCGCGGCGCTTGCAGCTCTCATACACGCCGGCCAGGTTGCGTTGATGACCGAGGTGGGGCCGCCGGACTGACCAACGATTGCGTTTTTTGCCATGGTTTTCCTCCTTGCAGGCGGGGCCTGCAGCTTGTGGTGGGTGCTCCCGGCAGAGGTAGAGGTACCGCGGAGCAAACGAATTTTGTCATCCTCAGTGTATCATGCCGGAGCGGGTTTGACCATTGCGGCAGTTGCCTAAATAGCGGCGCGGCTATCGCAGATTCCCGATTCCGCAGTGCGGAACGGTCATGCGCGGCACAATTCTGTATATGGAAATCTGTTCCGCGGTATGGAATTTTGCACTGCAAAAAACTGCAAGAATGATTCCGAAACCTTGCAAAAATTGCAAAACGGCAAAAACTTGTGCAAGTTGACGAAGGTGTTGGATTTTTGACTGCTTGTAGGGGCCGCATATATGCGGCCCGCAACTTTGTGGGGGACACCTGCTTATGAGTAGGCCGCGGGCCGGGCATGCCCGGCCCCTACAGTGGAAGATTGAATTTTTCATGAAACATCTTGACACCACCCCCCAACCGTGCTATTCTTTAACCATCAAAAGCGTTGAAGAGGAAAAGTACCGCTCCATATCCGCACAGAGAGCCTGGCGCTTGGTGTAAGCCGGGACGGAGACAGGGCGCGAAAGAACACCTCCGAGCTGCAGCCTGAAATGCAAAAAGTAGGGCGTGCCGCAGGCCGTGCGTTACAGCGGCAGCGTTTCAAAGGTGAACGTGTACGGAAAAAGTGACCGTATGCCGTTATTTCGGCTGCGGTAATTTAGGTGGCACCGCGGATCCAAGACAGCGATTCGTCCTAATGCAGGGCGAATGGGCTGTCTTTTTTTGTTTACCATTCGGAGGGTGTAAGACGTAAACCGAAAAGGAGAAACAAACAATGTGCTGCATCATGGGTTATGCCGGGCATGATCTGCCCAAGGAAACTTTCACCGAATATCTGCTGCGTACCACCAGCCGCGGCCCGGACGACCAGCGCGTGGCCGAGACCGAGTTCGGCCTGCTGGGCTTTGGCCGTCTGGCCATCATGGGCCTGACGCCCGAGGCATGCAGCCCTTCTTCCGCGGTGCGGACTGCGTGGCCTGCAACGGCGAGCTGTACGGCTTCCGCCCCGTCAAGGCCGAGCTGGAGGCCGAGGGCTACACGTTCGAGTCCGACTCCGACTGCGAGATCATCCTGCCGCTCTACTACAAGTACGGCCTTGACATGTTCAGGCACCTCGACGCCGAGTTCGCCATGATCCTGTACGACAGCCGCAAAAAGCTGCTGATCGCCGCACGCGACCCCATCGGCATCCGCCCGCTGTTCTACGGCTACAGTGAGTCGGGGCACATTGCCTTTGCGTCCGAGGCGAAAAACCTCGTGGGCCTGTGCAAAAAAATCTATCCGTTCCCGATTGGCAGCTACTACTGCAACGGTCAGTTTGTGCGCTACTGCGACATTGCCGATACGCCCGCCTACAGCCAGGACGAGCTGCCCGAGATTTTGACGAACATCCGCGAAAAGCTGGTTGCCGGTGTAGACAAGCGCCTTGACGCCGACACGCCGGTAGGCTTCCTGCTGTCGGGCGGTCTTGATTCGAGCCTGGTCTGCGCGATTGCGGCCAAGAAGCTGGGCAAGCCGATCCGCACGTTCGCTATCGGCATGAGTGAGGACGCCATTGACCTGAAATACGCCAAGCAGGTGGCCGACTATCTGCACGCCGACCACACCGAGGTCATCATCAACCGCGACATCGTGCTGGACGCGCTGGAGAAGGTCGTCGCCATGCTCGGCACCTGGGATATTACCACCATCCGCGCGTCGGTGGGCATGTATCTGGTCTGCAAGTACATCCACGAGCACACCGACATCCGCGTGCTGCTGACCGGCGAGATCTCCGATGAGCTGTTCGGCTACAAGTACACCGACTACGCGCCGTCCGCCGCCGCATTCCAGACCGAGAGCCAGAAGCGCATCCGCGAGCTGTATATGTACGACGTGCTGCGCGCGGACCGCTCCATCAGTGTGAACAGCCTCGAGGCCCGCGTGCCGTTCGGTGATCTGGATTTTGTGCGTTACGTCATGAGCATCGACCCGGCCAAAAAGTTGAACACCTACGGCAAGGGCAAGTATCTGCTGCGCAAGGCGTTTGAGGGCGACTGGCTGCCCGAGAGCATCCTCTGGCGCGAGAAGGCCGCCTTCAGCGATGCCGTCGGCCATTCGATGGTGGATGACCTGAAGGAGTACGCCGAGACGGTTTACACGGACCGCGACTTTGCCGAGAAGTGCGGCAAGTACACCTACGCCCGCCCGTTTACCAAAGAAAGCCTGCTGTACCGCGAAATTTTTGAGAAGTATTATCCCGGTCAGGCCGAGATGATCGTCGATTACTGGATGCCCAACAAGGCATGGCCTCACTGCGATGTCAACGATCCCAGCGCCCGCGTGCTGGCAAACTACGGCGCAAGCGGGCAATAAGGGGAAAGTCCTGAACCTTCCGCCATCGCCGACGCTCGGCCACCTCCCTGATGGGGAGGCTTTCTCGCGGGCGAAGCCCGCGCAAAAAGGCGCCCCATCAGGGGAGCTGGCCGAGTTTACGAGGCCTGAGGGGTACTGCCCGTTGACCTTTACAAAAAGCTTTCTCTTGCATTTCCCCAAAATCTATGTATAATTAAAAATGTTTTCGCAGAGTAGAGACCTGCGCGTGGGGCTTGGCCCCGGAGTGCCTGACCAACGGGGAGTTGTGGCAGGACGAAGTGACGGAAACGTCCGCGGTGCAGGTTTCGCATCCCACTGCTGCATGATGGTGTGCAACGGCGGATGCGGCGTTGTGCCCATCCGACAAAAAATTGCCTCCTCCCTTGTGCGGCAACGCACAAAGGAGGATTTTTTATGTGCGAACAAAAGCTGTCCGTCTTTTCCGCTGACTACTGGCGCGCTGCCCGGCGCGAGCTGAACAACCCGCGGGTGCTGGCCTTTTCGGGGCTGGTCTGCGCCATGGCCATCGTGCTGGAAAGCCTGCCCATCTACCTGCTGGGGCCGAGCCTGAAAATTTACTTCAGCTTCCTCGCCGTCTCGCTGGGCTGCATGTGCTACGGCCCCGTCGTCGGCATGATGGCCGGGGCTATCATTGATACAGTGGGTTTCCTGCTGGCAGGCTACGGCGAGCCGTATTTCCCCGGCTACCTCATTACGGCCATGCTGTCGGGACTGATCTACGGCGTTATGCTGTACCACCAAAAACCGACGCTGCCGCGCATTATTGTGACACGGCTCATCATCAACTACGGCAGCAACGTCCTGCTGGGCAGCGTCTGGAAGGCGATGCTCTACGGCAAGGGCTACCTTTACTATTTCACCTCGGGTCTGGTAAAGAACACGACGATGCTGCCCATCGAGGTGTTCCTGACCTGGGTCGTACTCAACGCCGCCGTAAAGCAGGGGCTGGACAGAAAGTTTATTCATAAGAGGTAAAAGCCTCCCTGTGAGGAGGGCGGGCCCAAAAGTAAAAGTCATGCTTTTGCACAAGAAAGTATGACTTTTACTTTTTTTCGTTGTGCGTCCTGCCCAGTGTACTGTCCGCACAGGCAAAACATTTACCTGTTTTGCTGAACTTTTTCACAAAAAATTTTAAAAAATTTATGCAAAACGGATCGTAAAGCGGCTACAATGGGTCTTGCAAGGCAGCAAAATGCGTCAATTCCCGGCAGATTCCGGCACGAAGCGACGCATTTTTGCCGTTTTTCTGTACATACAACAGGGAGGAACAACACACATGAAGAAACTGATGGGCATTCTGCTGGCCGCCTCTATGGTGTTCAGCCTGGCCGCCTGTGGTTCCACCGCTGACACTGCTGCCAGCAGCGCCGCCGGTACCACCGCTACTGCAGAGGGCAGCAGCAACAACCAGGCCCCCGACGTCAAGGTCGGTGCTATCATTCTGGGCGACGAGACCGAAGCTACAGCGCCGCGCACATCAACGGCATCAAGGAAGCTGCCGCCGAGCTGGGCATGTCCGATGACCAGATCGTCTGGAAGTACAAGATCGCTGAGGGCGGCGTCACCGCCGACGCAGCCGAGGACCTTGTCGGCCAGGGCTGCAACCTGATCATCTCCAACTCCTACGGCCATCAGACCTACATGGAGGAGGAAGCCGAGAAGTACCCTGACATCAACTTTGTGGCCATGACCGGCGACTTCGCCGCCATCTCCGACCTCGATAACTTCTACAACGCCTTTACCGCCGTCTACCAGAGCCGCTATGTCTCCGGTGTCGTCGCAGGCATGAAGGTCAAGGAGCTGGTCGAGTCCGGCACCCTGACCCCCGAGACCCAGCCCGACAGCTTTACCGCTGACGGCAAGGTCAAGATCGGCTACGTCGGCGCTTACAACTACGCCGAGGTCGTCTCCGGCTACACCGCCTTCTTCCTGGGCGTCCAGAGCGTTTACCCCGATGTCCAGATGGAGGTCATGTACACGAACTCCTGGTTCGACATCGACAAGGAGGGCGCTGCCGCCGAGGCCCTGATCGCCAACGGTGCGGTCATCATCGGCCAGCACGCTGACTCCACCGGTGCCCCCGCTGCCACCCAGAAGCTGAAGGACTCCGGCAAGATCTGCTACTCCATCGGCTACAACATCGACATGCTCGACACCGCCCCCACCGCTGCCCTGACCTCCGCCACCAACGTCTGGAAGGTCTACTACAAGGAGCTGTTCGAGGGTGCGCAGGCCGGCAGCATCCCGCAGGATTGGTGCAAGGGCTATGAGGATGGCGCTGTCGCCATCACCGACCTTGGCCCCGAAGTTGCCGACGGCACCGCCGAGAAGGTCGCCGAGGTGGAGGCTGCGCTGAAGGACGGCAGCCTGCATGTCTTCGACACCAGCAAGTTCACCGTCGACGGCGCGGAGGTCACCACCGCCCCCATCGACCTGACCTACTACGATTTCAGCACCGGTTCTCCTGTGGCTGTCTATCAGGCGAGACCAAAGAGGCCATCTCCGACGGTTACTTCCACGAGGGTGAGCTGCGTGCAGCCCCGACGTTTGCCCTGCGCATCGATGGCATCATCGAGGACGCTGACCCCGTCGCCTGATTCTGACTGAATCTAAAGGGAAGACTGCGGTGGAACCGCAGCCTTCCCTTTTGGTGGTTATAAAAGCAGTTGGTAAAATCTCCTTGGCCCCCTCTGCGAGGGGGCTCCCGCCGCGGCGGTGGGGGAGAGAACCTTGCGATAACCCGAAGCATTTCGGGCAATGGAAAGGCTCTCTCCCTCCGGCCCTGCGGGGCCACCTCCCTCGCAGAGGGAGGCAAGGAGGCTGTTGTTCCTACCTACCTATAAAAAAACACCATCCGAAAGGAGCCTGCACAATGGCGCAGAACGAATATGCTGTGCGCTTGGAGCACGTCACCAAGACCTTTGGCCCCGTCGTGGCCAACAAGGATGTTTCCCTGGGCGTGCGCCGCGGCGAGATTCTGGCCCTGCTGGGCGAAAACGGCAGCGGCAAGACGACCCTGATGAACATGATCGCCGGTATCTACTTCCCCGACGAGGGCGAGATCTATGTCGGCGACAAGGCGGCGACCATCCGCTCCCCCCGCGACGCGCTGGACCTGGGCATCGGCATGATCCACCAGCACTTCAAGCTCGTGGACGTGTTCTCCGCGACGGAGAATATCGCCCTGTCGATGGGCAGCGGTGAGAAGTTCGACCTGAAAAAGGTCCACGACAAGGCCCGCGCCATCTGCGAAAAGTACGAGTTCGCCCTTGACCTCGACCAGAAAGTCTACGAGATGAGCGTCAGCCAGAAGCAGACGCTGGAGATCGTCAAGGTGCTGTACCGCGGCGCAGACATCCTGATCCTTGACGAGCCTACGGCAGTTCTGACCCCGCAGGAGACCGAGAAGCTGTTCAGCGTCATCCGCAACATGAAGGCCGACGGCAAGGCGGTCATCATCATCACCCACAAGCTGCACGAGGTCCTGTCCATCAGTGACCGTGTCGCCATCCTGCGCAAGGGCGAGTATGTCGGCGACATCGCCACAAAGGACGCCGACGAGGCCAAGCTGACCGAGATGATGGTCGGCGAGAAGGTCGAGCTGAACATTGAACGCCCCGAGCCGGTCAACCCGGTCAAGCGGCTGGACATTGAACATCTGACCGTCCGCAGCGCCGAGGGCATCACCGTGCTGGACGATGCGTCCTTCCCGGTCTACGGCGGCGAGATCCTCGGCATTGCGGGCATCTCCGGCAACGGCCAGAAGGAGCTGCTGGAGGCCATTGCCGGTTTGCAGCCCGCCGAGAGCGGCGCAAGCATCGAGTATTACGCGCCCGACGCTGCCGCACCCGTGCAGCTCGTCGGCAAAAGCCCCAAGGCCATCCGCGAGGCGGGCATCCACCTGTCCTTTGTGCCCGAGGATCGTCTGGGCATGGGTCTGGTCGGCTCGATGGGCATGACCGACAACATGATGCTGAAAAGCTACGGCAAGGGGCATTCGCCCATCGTGGACCGCAAGGCCCCGCTGGCGCTGGCCGAGACGATCAAGAAAGAGCTGGGCGTCGTCACGCCCGACCTGAACACCCCGGTCTCCCGCCTGTCGGGCGGCAACGTCCAGAAGGTGCTGGTGGGCCGTGAACTGGCCGCCGACCCCATCGTCCTGATGACCGCCTACGCGGTGCGCGGTCTGGACATCAACACGTCCTACACGATCTATCACCTGCTCAACGAGCAGAAAAAGCGCGGTGTGGCGGTCATTTACGTCGGTGAGGACCTCGACGTGCTGCTGGAGCTGTGTGACCGCATCGTTGTGCTGTGCGGCGGCAAGGTCAACGGCATTCTCGATGGCCGCAAGACCACGAAGGAGGAGGTCGGTCTGCGAATGACCAACCTGGTAAAGGAGGAGCAGGCATGAGTCAGACTGCCACTGCGGCCCGCGAGCCGCTGCTGCGCATTGCAAAGCGTGAGGGCACGACGATGCCCCAGAAGATCGCCGTGCGCGCCATCGCCATTCTGCTGGCGCTGGTCGTCGATGCGCTGTTTATCTTTTTCGTCACCGGCCTGAACCCGCTGTCCGTCTATGGCGTCATGTGGAGCGGCACCTTCGCCAACATGACCCGCTTCAGCTGGATGCTGCGCGACCTGTCCACGCTGCTCTGCGTCGGCATCGCGCTGGCCCCGGCCTTCAAGATGCGCTTCTGGAACTGCGGCGGCGAGGGTCAGATTTTGATTGGCGGCCTGACTGCCGCCCTCATCATGGTGTATCAGGCAACAATCTGCCGCTGCCGCTGCTGTTTGCCGCTATGGCGCTGGGCAGCATTGCCGCGGGCGCACTGTGGGGCTTCATCCCCGCGTGGTTCAAGTCCCGCTGGAACACGAATGAGACGCTGTTCACCCTGATGATGAACTACGTTGCTACGTCTATTGTTGCCTGCGTGACCAACATCATGCGCGGCCAGGCGTCGAGCTCGGCACGCTGAACAAGGCGACCAAGGCCGGCTGGTTCCCCGTCATTATGGGCCAGCGCTACACCATCAACATCATTGTGGTCATCGTGCTGACCTTCGTCATGTACGCCTATCTGCGCTTTTCCAAGCAGGGCTATGAGATCAGCGTTGTCGGCGAGAGCGAGAACACCGCGCGCTATGCGGGCATCAACGTCCGCCGCGTTACGGTGCGCACGATGCTGATCTCCGGCGCGATCTGCGGCCTGTGCGGCTTCCTGATCGTGGCCGGCAAGGATCAGACCATCTCCACGGCGTCCGCCAACGGGCGCGGCTTCACGGCCATTATTGTCGCATGGCTGGCCAAGTTCAACACCTTCTATATGGCGCTCATCTCGTTCCTGCTGGTTTTCCTCGAGCGCGGTGCGTCGGAGATCGCGTCTGCGTACTCGCTGAACGAGTACGCCGCCGACATCATCACCGGCATCATCCTGTTCTTCATTCTGGGCAGTGAGTTCTTCATCAACTACCGCGTCATCCCCCGCGGCGCACATAAGGAGGGCAAGTGATATGCACAGCAGTCTGATTGCGTGGATCATGCGCGCCATCCCGTTTGGCACAATTATCATGTACGGTGCGCTGGGCGAGACCGTGACCGAGAAATCCGGCAACCTGAACCTCGGCGTGCCGGGCATCATGTACCTGGGCGGCTTCGCGGGCTTTGCCAGCGCCTGGGCCTATGAGAACAGCGCTGCCAACCCCAACGGCTTTGTCAGCATCCTGATCGCCCTGTCCTGCGCCATTCTGGCCTCGATGGCGGGCGGTCTGATCTATGCGTTCCTGACCATCTCCCTGCGCGCCAACCAGAACGTCACCGGTCTGGCGCTGACGACCTTCGGCATGGGTGTGGCAAACTTCTTCGGCGTGTTTATCCTGAACGGCGCCAGCTACTCCGCCGCTCCCATCGCCAACAAGGCGTTCAGCGCCAAAATTCCCGTGCTGTCGGGTCTGGGCGACATCGGGCAGGTCGTGTTCTCCTACGGCTTTCTCGTCTATGCGGCCATCCTGCTGGCTGTGGTGCTGCACTGGTTCCTGACCCGCACCCGTGCGGGCCTGAATCTGCGCGCCGTCGGTGAGAACCCCGCCACCGCGGACGCCGCGGGCATCAACGTTACGCTGTACAAGTACCTGTCCACCTGCATCGGCGCGGGCATCTGCGGCATCGGCGGCCTGTACTATGTACTGGACTACAACCAGGGCATCTGGGCGACCACCGGCCAGATCGAGGCGCTGGGCTGGCTGGCCGTGGCGCTGGTCATTTTCACGACCTGGAAGCCGCTGAACGCCATCTGGGGCGCGTACCTGTTCGGTATGCTCTATTGGCTGTACCAGTTCCTGCCGTCGCTGCTCGGCATCACGATGGCCAGCCACATCACCGACCTTGTGCAGATGCTGCCCTACGTCGTCACGATCATCGTCCTGATCGTCGTTTCGATGCGCAAGAAGAAGGAAAACCAGCCCCCGGCTCATCTGGGTCTGGCCTACTTCCGCGAGGAGCGGTAAGGTTGCCTTCCCCCGTGGGGGAAGGTGGCCGAGGCCCCGCCCGAGGCCGGATGAGGGGCGGCCTAGTGGCTGTTGCTCGTGAATGGGAAGTGGCCGTAAGCTTTGCCCTCATCAGTCGCCTGCGGGCGACAGCTTCCCCCGAGGGGGAAGCCTTATAGAAAAGTCCGTGCGGCGCATCTTTCCAAGATGTGCCGCCTTTTTTCATGCTTCTTTCAAAAATCCAACACATTTGCAGTATATACTAAATTTTGTCAAAAAATCTCCGAAAACAGAAGGGAACCCGGTATGGCAGAAAAAACACAAACCCGACGCGGCCCGCTCGGCTGGGTCAAACGCCACAAAAAGCTGACGATCTTTTTGGTCATTGTGCTGGTCGCGGCCCTCGTCCTCGTGAACGTGCTGGGCAAGACTGATAAGGCGGCCGCCGCCGGCAGCTATCAGTTCGTGCGCACCACCGTGCTGACCAAAACGACCCTGAGCGATACGGTCAGCGTGACCGGCACGGTCAAGGCCGGCAGCAGCGCCAGCGTCACGGCGTCGGATTCCGTCAAGACCTACAAGGTCACGGCAGTCAACGTCGCTGTCGGTGACACGGTCAGGAAGGGCGATGTCATCGCCACGCTGGACACCACCGACGTGGAAAAGCAGATCGCCAACGCGCAGCTGCAGCTCAGCGACACCCGGACCGACGCCCGGAAGAATTACACCCAGGCCGTCGAGGATCAGACGACAAACCTGGCTACGGCGCAGGAAAATCTCGATAAGGCGCAGAAGAACTACGACACGCTGGGCATGGATGACTACTATACCTCGATGGCGTCCGCCGCCAACAGCGGCAAGACGAACCGTGAGATCGTCACCGACTGGTACACCCGCTACGCCGAGGAAATCGCCGGGTACGAGAACACCCTTGCCAACCTGAACATTCAGCTGACCCAGGCCCAGCAGGACGGCGACACGGCCCGCGCAGACGGTCTGCAGGGCCAGATCGCGGATTACACCAGCCGGGAAAATATCGCCAAGGGCCAGTGCAGCATCCCGGAGCTGGGCCTGCAGGGCTTTGATGCTGTCAGCCAGACCTACAATAAAATTGAGCAGTACCGCGAGGCGCTGGAGCAGGCGCAGCAGTCCTATCAGAACAGCGCGACAAGCGCGTCCCGCAGCGTGGACAACGCCGAGACGAAGCTCGAGCAGTCCCAGCGCGAGGACGACACCCTGACCAATCTGCAGACCGCGCTGGAGAACTGCACCCTGACTGCCACGATGGACGGCACGATCACCGCGCTGGACGCCACGGTGGGCGCGGTGTGCAGCGGCACGGTGGCCACGATTCAGGATGTGGACAACCTGACGGTGGAAGTCACGATCCCGGCCAGCTCCGTCGGCAGGCTCAAGACCGGCCTGCAGTGCAACATCACCAGCGACGCCACGGACGACACCGTCACCGGTACCCTGACCCGTATCGACCCTGTCGCCAATGACAGCGGCAGCTTCGGCGCTACCGTCACGGTCAACGGGCAGGACAGCGGTCTGCTGGTCGGCATTCCCGCCAAGGTCGAGATCGTCATCAACACCAAGGACAACGTCTTTACCGTCCCGCGCGACGCCGTGGGCACCAACGACGACGGCAGCACCTACGTACTGCGCAAGACCGGCGGCGAGGGCGTTGATATGACCTTTGAGCAGGTCGCCGTCACCGAGGGCGACACCAACGACTATTATGTGGAGATCACCGGCAGCGACCTGAACGAGGGCGACGTCATCCGCGCCACGGCGGACCTGACCCAGGGCATTGAGTCGGCACATCCGACAGCGATGTGCAGATGATGGAGAACGGCGACCTTTACGTCGGCGACGGCAGCAATATGCCCGAGGGCACCGTTGTCATGGGCGGTCCCGGCGGCGGCCCCGGCGGTCCGGGAGGTCAATAATGCCGGAAAAAACACAACAGTTTGCGCAGAATATCGCCAGGAGCCTGATAGGGGAGGAGGCCGCGCACCCCGCGCAGCCCCTGATCCAGATGCAGGGCATCCGCAAGAGCTACTACATCGGCCAGCCGAACGAGCTGGAAATTCTGCACGGTATCGACCTGACCGTCTACCCCGCGAGTTCGTCGCCATCGTGGGCGAGTCCGGCTCCGGTAAGTCCACGCTGATGAACATTATCGGCGTGCTGGACAAGCCCACGGCGGGCGAGTACGTGCTGGACGGCGTCAACATCCACGACGCCGACGACAACGACCTGGCGGCCATCCGCAACCGCAAAATCGGGTTCGTGTTCCAGACGTATAACCTGATCGGACGCCAGAGCGCGTTAAAAAACGTCGAACTGCCGATGCTGTATGCGGGCGTCCCGGCAGGGGAGCGCACCCGCCGTGCCAAGGAATGGCTCGAGCGCGTCGGCATGGGCGAGCGGATGCGCCACCAGCCCAACGAGCTTTCCGGCGGACAGAAGCAGCGCGTCGCGATTGCCCGCGCCATGGTCAATGAGCCGGCGCTGATCCTGGCCGACGAGCCTACCGGCGCACTGGACAGCCAGACGAGCCGCGTCGTGATGGATCTCTTTCACGAGCTGCATGAAAAATACCACAAGACCATCGTGCTCATCACGCACAACCCCGAGCTGGCCGAGGAATGCCAGCGGGTGCTGACGCTGCGCGACGGCCTGATCGTGGGCGAACGAAAGGGGACCGGCGAACGTGCAGCTTTTTGAAAATATCGGCATGGCGCTGACCAGCGTCAGAAGCAACAAAATGCGCAGTCTGCTCACGATGCTGGGCATCATCATCGGCATTGCGGCGGTCATTGCCATCGAGACCGTCGGCAACAGCATGACTGGCTCGGTCATGGACTCGATGTCCGGCATGGGTGCCAGTAACATTTCTGTCACGGTAACGCAGAAAAGCAGCTCCGACACGTCGGGCACGTCCCAGGCGTCCGGCTGCGCCGGTTTATGGATTCCAAGCCGTCGGACGCAGACCTTATCACCGATGCGATGATAAACGATTTTACAGCCGCTTTCCCGACCCAGGTCCATCACATCGAACTGACCCAGCAGGTGGGCAGCGGCACGACTGCCAAATACGGGGACCCGACCACGACCATCACGGCCACTGTCAGCGGCATCAATCATGCGGCACTGGCAGCCAGGGACGATGATTCGCAGATTTTGTACGGACGCTGGCTGGACGACGACAGGGACGCCGGGCGCAAGGTCGCTGCGTGTCGGAAAAGTTCGTCGAGCAGGCCATCGGCGGCAGTGCGCAGGACGCCATCGGCAAGGCGGTCACGCTGACCATCGACAGGATCTGTACACGTTCTATATACAGGGCGTATACAAATACACGGAGGACAGCTATTCCAGCATGTTCGGCGGCAGCGACGACGACAGCATCCAGACGGACTTTTACATCCCGCTGGACGTTGCCAAGGCCATCGCCGGGGCGGGGGCAGGGTACCAGAGCATCACCGTTGTGGCCAACGGCGGCACGGTCAATGTCACGGACTTCGTCAACACGGTGGGGGATTTCTTCGCCAGCTACTACACCCGCAACGACTCCTGGACGGTCAGCGCATCGAGCCTGGCGAGTCTGCTCGACTCGATGAGCAGTATGATGAACACGGTTTCGCTCGGCATCTCGGCCATTGCGGCGCTGTCGCTGCTCGTCGGCGGCATCGGCGTTATGAATATCATGATGGTCTCCGTGACGGAGCGCACCCGCGAGATCGGCACCCGCAAGGCGCTGGGCGCGCCTGCGTCGGCCATCCGTATGCAGTTTATCACCGAGAGCGTCATCCTCTGCCTGATCGGCGGCTTCATCGGTATTGTGCTGGGCCTGGCGCTGGGCACGGTGCTCAGCAATGTGGTGGCTATGCCGCCAAGCCCAGCATCGCTGCGATCCTGATCGCCGTCGGCTTCAGTATGGCCATCGGCGTGTTCTTCGGCTATTATCCCGCCAATAAGGCCGCCAAGCTCGACCCGATCGAAGCGCTGCGGTATGAGTAAAAAAGCGACGCGGGCGCAGCCGCGCAAAAAGGCGCCCCTATCAGGGGAGCTGGCCGCGGAGCGGCTGAGGCTCTGCCCGCTTCCGGCAGCAAAAAACGCTGCGGGTAAGGCTGACGGCCAGAGCCCTACCGACCTTCGCTCCGCTCGGCCACCTCCCCTGAAAGGGGAGGCTTTTGTGTTGTCCCCCGCATTGCGCGGGGGCTTTTTTTGTGCTATACTCAATACTGGGAAAGTGAGATGTATTGTAAAAATGAAAAAGGAAAGGCTGTTTACCAACCGCCAGCTGCTGACGCTGCTCTGGCCGCTCATCATTGAGCAGATGCTGGAAATTCTCGTCGGCATGGCGGATACCGTTATGGTATCGTCAGTGGGTGAGGCCGCAATTTCCGGTGTGTCGCTCGTCGATATGATCAACCAGCTGATCATCACGCTGTTCGGTGCGCTGGCCACCGGCGGTGCTGTCGTCACAAGCCAGCATCTGGGGGCCAAACGCCCCGAGGATGCCGCCAAAAGCGCGGGCCAGCTCGTGGGCCTGAGCGCGATCCTCGGCGTCGGTGTGGCGGCGTTTTGCCTTATCACCCGCACGGCGCAGCTGCGGCTTTTCTTTGGCACCATCACCGACGAGGTCATGCGGGCGTGCCTGACTTACTTTACGATCACGGCGCTGTCGTTTCCGTTTTTGGCGCTTTACAACGCGGGTGCGGCCATCTTCCGCTCCACGGGCAACAGCGCGGTGTCGATGAAGGTCTCGGTCATCGTCAACGGTATCAACTTCTGCGGCAACGCGCTCTGCGTGTTCGTGCTGAAAATGGGTGTCGCGGGCGTCGCCGTGCCCACGCTGATCTCCCGCGCTGTCGGTGCGTGCATCATTCTGGCGCTGGCCGCGCGGCAGGACTACCAGCTGCGCATCACGCCGCAATCTGTCACCCGCTTTGAGGGCCGCACGGTCAAAAGCATTCTGTACATCGGCATCCCGTCGGCGTTGAGAACAGCCTGTTCCAGCTGGGCCGCGTGCTTGTCGTCTCGATGATCTCGCTGTTCGGCACGGTGCATATCTCGGCCAACGCGGTGGCCAACAACCTGGACGCCATCGGCTGCATTGTCGGCAATGCCATGGGCCTGGCGATGATCACGGTCATTGGCCGCTGCATCGGTGCGCAGGACTTTGAACAGACAAATTATTATACAAAAAAGCTGCTTTTGTGGGATTATATCGCCCAGGGCGCGGTCAATGTTGTGGTGCTGCTGTCTCTGAACCAGATTTTGAGCATGTACACCCTGACGCCCGAGACCCGCGCACTGGCGTGGACACTGGTCATGATCCACAACGGCATGTCAATTTTTCTCTGGCCCGCCAGCTTTGTGCTGCCCAACGCCCTGCGTGCCGCCAACGATGTGCGGTTCACGATGGTCGTTGCCACGGCCTCGATGCTGGTCTGGCGCATGGGCCTGAGCTGGGTGCTCTGCGTGCAGATGGGCATGGGTGCCGTCGGCGTCTGGTACGCCATGGTCGTTGACTGGATCTGCCGCATTATATGCTTTGTGGCCCGGTTCGTCAGCGGTGCCTGGAAAAAGAACGCGGTGAAGAAGGCGGCGTAGAAAAACCTTGCCGAGAGGTAGGGGCCGGGCATGCCCGGCCCGCGGCTTTTCCCATAAGCGCTCATTTGCCGGTAAGTGCCGGGCCGCACATGTGCGGCCCCTACTGCGTGGCTGACAAAATACTCGCGGCTAATTATACATAAAGGAGTACCACCCTATGAAATTCATCAGCTGGAACGTCAACGGTCTGCGCGCCTGCCTGAAAAAAGGCTTTGAGGACGTGTTCAACGCGCTGGACGCGGACTTCTTCTGCATTCAGGAGACCAAAATGCAGCCCGGACAGGCGGATTTCGCCCGCGGGCTACACCGAGTACATCTACAGCGCCGACAAAAAGGGCTACTCCGGCACAGCCATCTGGGCCAAAACGCCTGCGCTGTCGGTGCGCTATGGCCTCGACGAGGACATCCACAACCACGAGGGCCGCGCCATCACGCTGGAATACCCGGATTTTTATCTGGTCAATCTCTACGTGCCTAACTCCCAGAACGAGTTGGCGCGCATTGACTACCGTATGCAGTGGGAGGACGACCTGCGCCGCTATCTGCAAAAGCTGGACGCCGAAAAGCCTGTCATCCTCTGCGGCGACTTGAACGTGGCGCATGAGGACATCGACTTAAAGAACCCCGGCCCCAATCGCGGCGCGGCGGGCTTCTCTGACCAGGAGCGCGGCAAGCTGGGTGAGCTGCTGGCCGCGGGCTTTACGGATTCCTTCCGCCACCTGCACCCCGACGCCACCGGCATGTACAGCTGGTGGAGCATGCGCTTCCGCGCCCGTGAGCGGAACGCAGGCTGGCGGATCGACTATTTCCTCGTCAGCAGCCGCCTGGCCGATAAGATCGAGAAAGCAGAGATCCTGATGGATGTGATGGGGAGCGACCATTGCCCGGTTTTGTTGGAGCTCAACCCGTAAGCGCTTCCCCCTTGGGGGAAGGTGTCTGCGGCCCCGCCCGCAGACGGATGAGGGAAAACCTGCCGGATATTACCCATGAAAGGGCGATACCCGTGAACTCTCCCCTCATCAGTCTGCCGCGCTAAGAGCCGCCTACGGTGGTTACGCTTCGACACGCGCCTGCGGGCGCAGCCCCTTGGGGGAAGCCAAAGAAGAAAATTTTTAAAAATTTCCCCGCGTTTGCAATATCGCTCGCGGGGAATTCGTTTTAGTATACAGAAGGTCAAAGCGAGAGGAGGTGTGGGAACTGACAAATGAAGAATTTACCGGTCTGATGCAGCAATACCAAAAGCTCATCTACACGGTTTGCCTGCAATTTGTGCACGAGCCCCACACCGCCGAGGATCTGACCCAGGACACCTTCCTCTCCGCGTTTTCGGCTATAGACCGGTGCGAGCCGCAGTACTACAAGCAGTGGCTCGTCCGCGTGGCGGCCAACAAATGCAAGGACCACTTGAAAAGCGCGTGGGTGCGCAAGGTGGACGTCCCCGGGGACGACGCCCTGCCGGAGCCGCGCGGTGCGCCCGGCAGC
>ENA-OQAZ01000852-OQAZ01000852.1-human-gut-metagenome-genome-assembly--contig:-NODE-852-length-16309-cov-3.918242_pt1 | contig 16309 bp, 18 predicted proteins | sample MGYA00242737_ERZ504531 | MGnify/ENA primary metagenome ERZ504531 (study PRJEB26092, sample SAMD00036244) | human gut metagenome | host: Homo sapiens | study: EMG produced TPA metagenomics assembly of... | reverse complement strand
AATGCGGTTTTTAGGCTTTACATTTATTACCTGGTTGAGTTGCTCATCAGAATAATATCTATAGCCACTTACTGTAGTATGATGCGGATGAAGTTTTCCATTGGCATCCCAATTTCGTAATGTCTGGGCAGATACGCCTATAATTTTTTGAAAATTCATGTATAGAATAATATTTACTCAAAGTATCAACTCCTTTCAATAATATTCTACTCTAATATCTTATAAAACTCAACATATACTTATATAATTTTATAATTTATATTTAACTGTTAATTCCCTCCTAACTTTTCAGGCAGGAATCACAGGTTATGCCGCAATTCCCGCCGGGTACTTGTTCATCTTTATTTTGCTTTTGGTACCTCAAGGATCGCTCCTCTGTTTCCGGAGGTTACCATGGCAGCATATCTTGCAAGATATCCTGTTGTTACCTTTGGCTCACGAGGCTGCCATTTTGCTTTTCTTGCCTGCATTTCTTCATCGGAAACCTTGATCTCCAGTTTCAGTTCCGGAATGTTAATACTGATGATATCCCTTCTTCAACAAGTGCGATCGGTCCGCCGACTGCTGCTTCCGGTGATACGTGTCCGATGGATGCTCCTCTGGATGCACCGCTGAAACGTCCGTCTGTGATCAGGGCTACAGAAGATCCCAGTCCCATACCTGCGATCGCAGATGTAGGTTCAGCATCTCTCTCATACCAGGACCGCCTTTCGGTCTTCATAACGGATAACAACTACATCACCCTCAACGATCTTGCCACCTTTGATAGCTGCGATTGCGTCTTCCTCGCAGTCAAAGACTCTTGCAGGTCCTTCATGGACCATCATCTCTTCTACAACTGCAGAACGTTTTACAACACCACCGTCCGGTGCAAGGTTACCCTTGAGAACTGCAAGTCCGCCTGTCTGGCTGTATGGATTGTCAATCGGTCTGATAACTTCAGGATTTAAGTTTACACAATCTTTGATGTTCTCGCCTACTGTCTTGCCTGTAACTGTCATGCACTCAGTATGAAGAAGTCCCTTCTTATTCAGTTCGTTCATAACTGCGTATACACCGCCTGCTTCGTTCAGGTCTTCTATGTATGTAGGACCTGCAGGTGCAAGGTGACAGAGGTTTGGAGTCTTTGCGCTAATTTCGTTTGCAAAGCTGATATCAAAGTCCATTCCGATCTCATGAGCGATAGCCGGAAGGTGAAGCATACTGTTTGTGGAGCATCCAAGTGCCATGTCTACTGTCAGGGCATTGAGGATTGCTTCCTTTGTCATGATATCTCTTGGACGGATGTTCTTTCTGTACATTTCCATAACCTGCATACCTGCATGTTTTGCAAGACGGATACGCTCGGAATATACAGCAGGGATGGTTCCGTTTCCTTTCAGACCCATACCAAGAACCTCTGTCAGACAGTTCATGGAGTTTGCTGTGTACATACCGGAACAGGATCCGCATGTAGGACATGTTTTCATTTCACATTCTGTCAGTCCGTCTTCATCAAGCTTGCCTGCTGCGTAAGCACCTACTGCCTCGAACATACTGGAAAGGCTTGTCTTGTGTCCGTTCAGATGTCCGGCAAGCATTGGGCCGCCGCTTACGAATACAGTAGGAACATTCAGTCTGGCTGCTGCCATCAGAAGTCCGGGTACGTTCTTGTCACAGTTAGGAATCATTACCAGTGCATCAAACTGATGTGCCATTGCCATTGCTTCTGTGGAATCTGCGATCAAGTCTCTGGTAACCAGAGAATATTTCATTCCAACGTGTCCCATTGCAATACCGTCGCATACTGCGATTGCCGGGAACATAACAGGTGTACCGCCTGCCATTGCCACACCAAGCTTAACTGCCTGTGTGATCTTGTCAAGGTTCATATGACCCGGTACGATTTCATTGTAAGAACTTACGATACCTACCAGAGGTCTGTCCATTTCCTCTTTTGTCATTCCAAGAGCATTAAACAGGGAACGGTGAGGTGCCTGCTGTGTGCCTGTTTTTACTGCATCACTTCTCATTATCTATTTCCTCTTTTCTTAATTGTTTATCATTTACTTACAGAGCTGCTGCGATCAGATCGCCCATCTCTTTTGTTCCTACAAGTTTGCATCCCTCTGACATAATATCACCTGTGCGGTATCCCTCTGTCAGGACTTTCTGCACTGCTGCTTCTACTGCATCTGCTTCTTTATCCATATCAAGGGAGAAGCGAAGCATCATTGCTGCGGAAAGAATGGTTGCAATAGGGTTTGCCTTATCCTGTCCTGCAATATCAGGTGCAGAACCATGGCTTGGCTCATAGAGACCGAATTTTGTCTCATTTAAGCTTGCAGATGAAAGCATTCCGATGGAGCCTGTTACCATACTTGCCTCGTCTGAAAGGATATCTCCGAACATATTCTCTGTCAGGATAACATCGAACTGTTTCGGATCACGTACAAGCTGCATTGCGCAGTTGTCAACCAGCATATGCTCTAAGGTAACATCCGGATAATCTTTGGCAACTTCCTCTACCACTTTTCTCCAGAGTCTGGAAGAATCCAGAACATTTGCCTTATCTACGCTTGTTACTTTATTTCTTCTCTTACGTGCGATCTCAAATGCTTTGATGGCAATACGGCGGATTTCGTTTTCATTATAGGAAAGTGTATCAATTGCTTTCTTCACACCATTCTCTTCAATAGTCTGACGTTCTCCGAAATACAGACCGCCTGTAAGCTCACGTACAATGATCATGTCAAATCCGTCTCCGATGATCTCATCGCGGAGAGGGCAGGCTTTTCTCAGCTCATTGTAAAGGTAAGCCGGTCTTAAGTTTGCAAAAAGATTTAATGCCTTACGGATTGCAAGAAGTCCTGCTTCCGGGCGTTTGGACGGCTCAAGCTTATACCATGGAGAAGTTTTTGCATCTCCGCCAATAGAGCCCATCAGTACGGCATCTGATGATTTGGCAGTAGCAATTGCCTCATCAGTAAGGGGTACGCCGTGTACATCGATGGATGCGCCGCCTAACAGAACTTCTGAATAGGAAAAGCTGTGTCCATATTTCTCGCATACCTTGTCCAGTACTTTCTTTGCTTCTCTTACGATTTCCGGTCCGATTCCGTCGCCGGGGATCAATGCAATCTTATAATCCATAATAATTTCCTCCAAAATACTCTAATTGCGTAATTGTTATTATAATAACGCACTTTCCGACAGATTTCAACCTATTAAAGTGAAAAAATGCAAAAGTGCCAATCAAAAAAGCAGAACCACAGTCATCACTGACTATGTGTTCTGCTTTTTATCATTTCACTTTCATTATTCTGCAGCGCTTCCGGCTTTCTCAACTTCAGCGATTGCCTGTTTTCTCATTGGAATACGGCAGTTTTTGTTGTTACCGAATTCTACGATCACGTCTTCCTCTGTCATGTCAATGATCACGCCATAAAAGCCGCTGGTAGTAACAATGCTGTCACCAACTTCCATGTCATTTAACATTGCCTGAAGTCTCTTCTGCTCTTTTTTCTGAGGGCGAAGCATTAAGAAGTACATAATTCCGAACAGTACTACCATCCAGACAATAGCGCCAACCATACCCATTCCGCTTGATGCGTCCATTTTGATTCCTCCTGTAACTTTTCCTGTTATTCTGCATATTTGCAGTCCATCATGTATTTACAGACCGTCCTGACGGCTGCTCATACTGAAGAGCTGCTTTGCGATCCACTTATAATCTCCGTTACCTTCTGTATGAAATCTTGTTTTCATGCATAACAATCTGATTAAAGCGTCACTACACATCATACACAAAAAACCGCTTTACTTCAAGAGTTTTTGGCATATTTAATAATTATTTTATATACAGATTATCTTTTCGAGTTTATTTTGCCCTCTTCAAAGCCTTCCAGCCGCATTTTCTTATATTCTGCGAAGTTTCCTGCATCAAGAGCATCTCGGATCTCTTCCATCATATGATTATAGAAATACAGATTGTGAAGTACACAGAGACGCATTCCCAGCATTTCCTTTGCTTTCAGAAGATGACGGATATAGGCTCTGCTGTAATGCTGGCATGCAGGACACTGACAGCCTTCTTCGATAGGACGTGTGTCCAGTTCATATTTTGCATTGAACAGATTCATCTTTCCATGATTGGTATATACATGTCCATGGCGGCCGTTACGGCTTGGATATACGCAGTCAAAGAAATCAATTCCACGTTCAACACCTTCCAGGATATTTGCCGGTGTTCCCACGCCCATCAGGTAAGTAGGTTTGTTCTGAGGAAGATAGGGGACTACCGCATCCAGGATCCTGTACATCTCTTCATGGGTTTCTCCAACTGCCAGACCGCCGACAGCATAGCCATCCAGATCCATTTCAGAGATCGCTTTGGCATGCTCAATGCGGATATCTTCATAAACAGCACCCTGGTTGATTCCGAACAGAAGCTGCTCTTTGTTAATGGTATCCGGCAGACTGTTCAGTCTCGCCATTTCTGCTTTACAGCGGGCAAGCCATCTTGTGGTCCTGTCTACAGATTTCTGCACATAATCCCTGTCAGCCACACTGCTGGGACATTCATCAAATGCCATGGCAATGGTGGAGGCAAGATTGGATTGGATCTGCATACTCTCTTCCGGTCCCATAAAGATCTTATGCCCGTCAATATGGGAATTAAAATAAACCCCCTCTTCTTTGATCTTTCTCAGCTTTGCAAGGGAAAATACCTGGAATCCGCCTGAGTCTGTAAGGATTGGTTTGTCCCATACCATAAATTTATGAAGGCCGCCTAACTGCTTTACTATTTTATCACCCGGACGCACATGAAGATGATAAGTATTTGATAATTCTACCTGTGTTCCGATCTGCTGTAAATCCATGGTGGATACAGCGCCTTTAATCGCACCGATCGTTCCCACATTCATAAAAACAGGAGTCTGGATCGTACCATGCACTGTATGAAACTCTGCACGTTTGGCACGCCCCTCTGTTTTCAGAAGTTTATATTCTGCCATATTTTCTCTCCTCTTGATAAAAATCACTTTTTCTATTATATCCCGAAATAGCTGAATTTTCAACTGCAAATAAGGTAATCATTGGTAAAGTTTCATATTGTCTTTTCCAGACCGTTAGCGTATAATATTACGGAATATTCATATCTGGAAATAGATATTTTAATAGGAAAGAATTACTTCAATATTTTTTCTTTTATACAGAAAGAGGAGGCTTGAATTTACTTTATGAATTACAAAACACTTGGAATTGACATTGGTTCCACTACTGTAAAAATCGCGATTCTGGACGAGAATGAAAATCTTATTTTCGCAGATTACAAGCGCCATTTCGCCAACATTCAGGAAACCCTTGCAGACCTTCTTCAGGAGGCCTTTGACCAGTATGGCGAGATGACTCTCCATCTGTGATCACAGGTTCCGGCGGTCTGACACTTGCCAACCATCTGGCGTTCCTTTTACCCAGGAGGTTATTGCAGTTTCTACTTCTCTGCAGAAACTGGCACCCAAAACGGATGTTGCCATCGAGCTTGGCGGTGAGGATGCCAAGATCATTTATTTCGAAAACGGAAACGTAGAACAGCGTATGAACGGTATCTGTGCAGGCGGTACCGGTTCTTTCATCGACCAGATGGCTTCTCTTCTCCAGACAGATGCCACAGGTCTGAATGAATATGCCAAAGATTACAAAGCGCTCTACCCGATTGCTGCACGCTGCGGTGTTTTCGCCAAAACGGATATCCAGCCACTGATCAATGACGGTGCAACCAAACCGGATCTGTCAGCTTCTATTTTTCAGGCAGTTGTAAACCAGACCATCTCCGGTCTTGCCTGTGGAAAACCCATCCGTGGACATGTTGCATTCCTGGGTGGTCCGCTTCACTTCCTGTCCGAACTGAGAGAATCCTTTATCCGTACTTTGAAGCTGGATGAGGAACACACCATCATTCCGGAGAACTCCCATCTTTTTGCAGCCATCGGTTCTGCATTAAATGCCAAAGAAGACAACTCCATTTCCCTGACAGAAATGAAAGACAGACTCCGCAATTCCATTAAGCTGGATTTTGAAGTAGAACGTATGGAACCACTTTTCGCTTCTCAGGAAGAATACGATGCATTTGCAAAACGTCAGAGTTCCTACAAAGTAAAAACAGGAGATCTGGCTACATATAAAGGAAACTGCTATCTGGGTATCGATGCAGGTTCCACCACAACCAAAACTGCACTGGTAGGCGAAGATGGAACACTTCTCTATTCCTTTTACAGCAGTAACAACGGAAACCCGTTAAAAACTACCATCCGTTCTATTAAAGAAATCTATGAACTGCTTCCCAGAGACGCAAAGATCGCTTATTCCTGTTCTACAGGTTACGGCGAGGCTCTGATCAAAGCGGCCCTGCTCTTGGATGAGGCGAGGTTGAGACCGTATCCCATTACTATGCAGCTGCATTCTTTGACCCAGAGGTAGACTGTATCCTGGATATCGGAGGACAGGATATGAAATGTATCAAGATCCGCAACAAGACCGTTGACAGCGTACAGTTAAATGAAGCATGCTCCTCCGGATGCGGTTCCTTTATTGAAACCTTTGCCAAATCCCTGAATTATACAGTACAGGATTTCGCAAAAGCTGCTGTTTTCGCACAACATCCTATTGATCTTGGTACCAGATGTACTGTTTTCATGAATTCCAAGGTAAAGCAGGCACAGAAAGAGGGAGCTGAGGTTTCTGATATTTCCGCAGGCCTTGCTTACTCTGTTATCAAAAATGCACTCTATAAGGTTATCAAGGTTTCTGACGCTTCCGAACTTGGCAAGCACATCGTTGTACAGGGTGGTACCTTCTACAATGATGCGGTTCTTCGAAGCTTCGAAAGATTGCAGGCTGCGAAGCCATCCGTCCGGATATTGCCGGAATCATGGGTGCTTTCGGTGCCGCACTGATTGCCCGCGAACGCCATCAGGAAGGTGCAGAAACGACTATGCTCTCCATTGATAAGATCAACGAGCTGAAATATACAACTTCTATGGCAAACTGTCGTGGATGTACCAATAACTGCCGTCTGACTATCAACAAATTCTCCGGAGGCCGCCAGTATGTGAGCGGTAACCGCTGTGAACGCGGTATTGGCAAGGAAAAGAACAAAGATCATATTCCGAATCTTTATGAATATAAATATAAGCGTATTTTCTCCTACGCACCGCTTACTGCTGATAAGGCAACGCGAGGCAAAGTAGGTATCCCCCGTGTTCTGAACATGTTTGAGAATTATCCTTTCTGGTATACTTTCTTTACAGAACTGAAGTATGAGGTTGTACTCTCCCCTACTTCCACCAGAAAGATTTACGAGCTGGGTATTGAGTCCATTCCAAGTGAGTCCGAATGCTACCCTGCCAAGCTCGCACATGGCCATGTAACCTGGCTGATCCGCAATGGCGTGAAATTTATTTTCTACCCATGTATCCCATATGAACGTAACGAGTTCCCGGATGCAGTCAACCACTATAACTGCCCGATCGTTACCTCATATGCCGAAAATATCAAAAATAACGTAGACGAATTAAATGATCCGTCCATTACCTTCCGCAATCCGTTCCTTGCATTTACTTCTGAGGAAATTCTGGCAAATCGTCTGGTAGAGGAATTTAAGGATATCCCGGCAGAAGAAGTCAAAGCTGCTGTGCATAAGGCTGGGAGGAAATGGCTGCTGCACGCCGCGATGTACAGAAAAAAGGAGAAGAAACCCTGAAATATCTGGAAGATACAGGACGCCATGGTATTGTCCTTGCAGGACGCCCATACCATATTGACCCGGAAATCCATCATGGTATCCCGGATCTGATCAACAGCTATGGTATTGCCGTACTTACTGAGGATTCCATCTCTCATCTGGCACCTGTGGAACGCCCGATCCGCGTCAATGACCAGTGGATGTACCACTCCAGACTGTATGCTGCTGCAAACTATGTAAAGACACGCGATGACCTGGATCTGATCCAGCTCAACTCTTTTGGATGTGGTCTGGATGCAGTTACTACTGACGAGGTTTATGAAATCCTTGACGGAAGTGACAAAATCTATACCTGCTTAAAGATTGACGAGGTAAATAACCTTGGTGCTGCAAGAATCCGTATCCGTTCCCTGATCGCAGCGATCCGTGCGAAGAAAGCACAGGGACAGAAACGTACTGTCAAACCTGCTTCTATTGATAAAGTATCCTTTACAAAGGAAATGAGAAAGGACTATACCATCCTCTGCCCGCAGATGTCACCGTTCCATTTCAGCCTCCTGCAGGCAGCATTCAATTCCTGCGGATACAACCTGGAGGTGCTTCCAAATGACAATAAGCATGCAGTGGATGTTGGTCTGAAGTATGTAAACAATGACGCCTGCTATCCGTCTCTGATCGTTGTGGGACAGATCATGGATGCTCTGCTTTCCGGTAAATATGACCTGAACAAAACGGCCGTTGTCATGTCACAGACAGGTGGCGGATGTCGTGCTTCCAACTATATCGCATTTATACGACGCGCATTAAAGAAAGCCGGTATGGAACATATTCCGGTTATCTCTGTTAACTTAAGCGGTCTGGAAAGCAATCCCGGATTCAAACTTACGCTTCCATTAGTGAAGAAAGTTGCTTACGGTGCCGTATTCGGAGATATCCTGATGAAATGCGTATATCGTATGCGTCCTTATGAACTGGAAGAGGGAATCGTAAACAGAAAACATAAAATCTGGGAACAGCGTGTAATCTCTTTCTTAAGTGGAAGCAGTGTCAGCCACAGCCAGTTTAAGAAAATGTGCCGCGAAATGGTTCACGAATTTGATACCATTCCGATCAGTGATGTGAAAAAGCCTCGTGTCGGCATCGTAGGTGAGATCCTTGTCAAGTTCCTGCCTGCTGCAAATAATCATCTGGCAGAGCTTCTGGAATCTGAAGGCGCTGAGGCAGTTGTACCGGATCTGATCGATTTCATGTGCTACTGCTTCTATAATCAGAACTTTAAGGTAGAAAATCTTGGATTCAAAAAGTCCAAGGCAACCATGGCAAACTGGGGAATCAAAGCAATCGAATGGGTGAGAAAGCCTGCAAGCGAAGCTCTTGCACAGAGCCGCCATTTTGCACCGCCTGCTGATATCAGAGATCTGGCAAAAATGGCATCTCCGATCGTTTCCACCGGAAACCAGACAGGTGAGGGATGGTTCCTGACAGGTGAGATGATGGAACTGATCCATGGAGATGTTCCGAATATTGTTTGTATCCAGCCTTTCGGATGTCTGCCGAACCACATTGTAGGTAAGGGTGTTATCAAAGAAATCCGCAGAGAATATCCGACAGCTAATATTGTAGCCATCGACTATGATCCGGGTGCAAGTGAAGTTAACCAGCTCAACCGAATCAAACTGATGCTCTCCACAGCTCAGAAGAATCTGAAAAAAGTAGAAGAAAAAAATGCATAAATAATACCGTAATGGATATATTGCAATGTATTTTACCTTGCAATATATCGCCTTAGAGCGTGTCTGAAAAAGGCTTTCTGCAATCTACATATCCTGCTTTGCGAAAAGCATTTTTCAAACGCGCTCAAAAAAAGAGTTATATTTCAGAAATTTTAAATGTGTTTCTATTTCAGAAATACATTTAAACCATGAAATATAACTCTTTTATTTTTTATAACTTCTGTTTTTTAATTATTCTGCCAGAACGGAAGTTTCTCTGCAATCCTTATCAGATAGCTTCCACCCGGAATTCTTCTAAGCTGTGATTCTGACGGCTTGCTGATGATCAGGTAAGCAAACAGATAAACAACCGCAGCAACAGGAATGGAAACGATCAGACAAATGAAATTGGATTTTACAAAAATGTTCAGTCCATAGCAGATACAGCCTGCAACAATTCCCATGGGAACAGATGCAAGAACAGGATACAGATATCCTTCTTTCCATGGATTCTTATACTGCAGATATTTCTTCATGGCTCTGTCATTTAACACACATACAACCACAGAATAGACCACCATTGCGATCAGCAGTGCATAAACTCCAAGGTTTGTAGTAAACAGCAGCACTACCACTACCACAATATCCACAACCAGTGCGATTGCAGCCGTAATCACCGGAATCCTCTGCTGTCCGATTGCCTGCAGAACTCCATTGGAAATATTTGACATTCCATTGAGCAGGATTGAAAAAGAACCAAGGATCAGCAGGTTGGCTGCCAGTCCTGTGGAATTTCCGTAAAGCAAAAATACAATCGGCTGTGCAAGCACTGCCAGTCCCATGGCACATGGGGCGGAAACTACCATAGAAAGCTGTACGGTCTGGTCAATGCACTCTCTGGTCGCTTCAATGTCTCCGGTGGCATACAGGCGGAAACTTCCGGAATCATGGAAGTAGGTGCCGTACTGGACAGCGTCAGAGGAATATTAATAATTGTCATAAAGTAAGTAGCATACTCTGCATATAAAATACCGATCTGTGCCGCATCTCCACCTCTTCTTCCCAGAATATCCGAGAAAAGATACCCATTGATATAAGCATTTACATTATAAACAAAGGCGCTGAGAATGATCGGCGAAACAACCAGAATGATCACACGGAAAATCTCTTTGTAGGACTCTTCCTGATGTCTGTGATCTCTCTCTACCCGGTGCAGGATTTTTCTGCGGTTTACACCATATACCAGAAGCATGAATGCCAATGCAGTCACCACTCCGGCTCCGGTTCCTACTGTGGAACCTGCTGCCCCCCATTTTGCAATGCTGTTCTCTGTTCCATCTGAAAATGCATTGATGAATCCCCAGCTGCCAGAAGACTGACTGCCGCATTAAATACCTGCTCAATGATCTGGGAGATAGATGTTGGCATCATATTTCTGTATGCCTGAAAATATCCTCTGAATACCCCAAGAATACCGGACAAAAAAATCGTCGGAGCCAGGATCTGAAGTGCCGGAATTGCATCCTTCTGATTCTGAGGGATGATCAACCCTGCTCCAAAGAGACAGAATAAACCGACCACTCCGCCAATCACCATGGCATAGATCATGGCACCCTTAAAGAACTTATGTGCATTTCTGTAATCCTTCAGAGCAATACGCTCTGAGATCAGCTTGGATACCGCCTGTGGAATACTAAATGATGCGATCATCAGAAGGATCATATAGCATTCTGCGCAAGGCTTGTATAGCCCATTCCAAGGCTTCCTATAATATTGGAAAGGGGACTCTTGTACAGAAGGCCGATCACCTTGGAGATCATAGCTGCAATCATCAGAAAGGATGCATTTTTTACTAAATTGTTTTTCTGATTCATGTTATCACTGTGTGTCTTTTACCTGACTACACATTACCTCTTTTCTTATATATTTTCTATCTGCCAGTCGATTGGTTCCAGACCATTGGCAACAAGAAATTCGTTTGTTTTACTGAAATGTTTACATCCGAAAAATCCCCTGTAAGCAGACAGAGGACTTGGATGAGGTGCCTCCAGAATCAGATGCTTCGGATTATTCAGCATGGATTTTTTCATCTGCGCCGGACGTCCCCATAGCAGAAATACAATAGGACGGTCCTGCTCATTCAGAACCTGGATCGCAGCATCCGTAAACTGCTCCCAGCCGATTCCCCTGTGTGAATTTGCCTGATGAGCACGTACAGTCAAAACTGTGTTCAGAAGAAGCACCCCCTGCTTTGCCCACTTCTCCAGATAACCGTTATTGGGGATATAGCATCCACAGTCATCATGAAGCTCCTGATAAATATTCACCAGGGACGGCGGCGTCTCCACTCCTCTCTTTACGGAAAAACAAAGCCCATGAGCCTGCCCGTCATTATGATAGGGATCCTGTCCCAGGATTACTACCTTCACTTCGTTTAACGGTGTAAAATGAAATGCATTAAACAGATCTTCCGCAGGAGGAAAAATCTTCCTGGTCTGATATTCTGTCATCACCGTTTTATATAATTTTGCATAATACGGCTGGTGAAACTCTCCCTTCAGGGCTTCCAGCCAGTCACCTGAAATTGCTGACATACCTTATCCTTCACCTCTTATATTTTTCGTGGTCATCGTCTGACAGAAATTCCCCTGTCAGACAGATAATCCTTCACCTGAGAAATCTCCAGTTCTTTATAATGGAACAAAGACGCAGCCAGTGCAGCATCTGCTCCCCCTTCGGTCAGTGCATCATAAAAATGCTCCAGTGTACCTGCACCGCCTGATGCGATCACAGGAATGGAGACAGCATCAGCAATTGCTCTGGTAAGAGCCAGATCATATCCTGCTTTTGTACCGTCACAGTCCATACTGGTAAGAAGGATTTCCCCTGCGCCCAAAGCTTCCACTTTCTTTGCCCACTCTATGGCATCAATCCCTGTATCCAATCTTCCGCCATGTTTGTAAATATTCCATCCGGCGTCTTCTCTGCGCTTGGCATCAATAGCCACAACTACGCACTGGCTTCCAAACTTGTCAGCCGCCTCACTGATCAGTTCCGGTCTGTCAATTGCTGCAGAATTTACGGAAATCTTATCTGCTCCTTCTCTCAGCAGTTTCTTAAAATCATCTACAGTACGGATACCGCCGCCTACTGTAAACGGGATAAATACATTGGCAGCAACCCGTCTTACCATGTCAACTACCGTATCTCTCTGTTCGCAGGATGCTGTAATATCGAGAAACACCAGTTCATCTGCTCCTGCTGCATCATAGGCTTTGGCAATCTCCACCGGATCACCCGCATCGCGAAGCTGCACAAAATTTACGCCCTTTACCACACGTCCGTTATTTACATCCAGGCAGGGAATAATTCTCTTTGTAAACATTTTATTTTCCCTCCTTCTCAGTATTGCCGTCTTTTCCCACAGCAGCAAAATTTTCAAGTATCTTCAGTCCCCATTTGCTGCTCTTTTCCGGATGGAACTGGCAGGCAAATACATTGTCCTTTTCTACGGAAGCATGAATACAGGTGCTGTATTCTGTAGTAGCCTTTACAATCTCAGGCTCCTCTGCCTGCAGATAATAAGAATGCACAAAATATACATAGGTCTGTTCCGGGATTCCCTGAAACAGTCTGCCATTATTCTGAAAATGCAGAGAATTCCATCCCATATGTGGAATCTTAAGCCCGGGCGCAGGCGGAATCTTAACAATTTTCCCTTTCAGGATTCCAAGGCCTTCCACCCCCGGTGTCTCCTCGCTGCTTTCAAAAAGGAGCTGAAGTCCCAGGCAGATTCCAAGAAATGGCGTCTTCTTCTCTACAATCTCATGGATCACAGGTACAAGTCCGTATGTATGAAGATTCTCCATCGCCTGTCCAAAGCTTCCCACGCCCGGCAGGATTACTTTATCCGCATTTAACAAAGTCTGCGGATCGCGGGTTACTGTTGTTTCTTCCCCAAGATAATGAAGTGCTTTTTCTACACTTTTAATATTTCCGGCATCATAGTCAATTATTGCAATCATGTTATCCTCCTGATGTCATTATCTGTTTTCCTCATTATGGTAATCCGAAGGCTTTCCGGATCACATGTCAGACCGGAATAAAATATCCGATCAAAACGCTCCAATACAGTATAACCCAAAAACAGACAGTTGCAAAGTGCTTTCTTTGCTTCTGTCTGTTTTTATTCCGGTCATACTACCGGTTACTGTTCACTCCGTTCACAATACCCGGATATCTTATCACTGCCTGCAATCCAGAGTGAACCAGAACTCCACGCCATTATCATAATTGCATACCCCATATTTCTGGTTCATACTCTCAATGATTGCCTTAACAATTGAAAGTCCGATACCACTTCCGCCATATTCTCTTGTCCGGGCCTTATCTACTTTGTAGAATTTATTCCAGAGATTTGGGATATCCTCTTCCGGAATCGGAGTACCTGTATTAAATACGGTTACTTTCACACAGTCCTCTTCCTGAAGAACCTTAATTTCTACTTTTCGCTCTCCGTCCAGATGGTTCAGTGCATTGCTTGTATAATTGGTCACAACCTCTTCAATCTTAAACTCATCCGCCCATACATATACAGGTTCTGTTTCTTCAAAAATCACAGTTGCTTCTTTCTGTTCGATCATAATATGCATGGAACCAAGTACACCCCTGATCAGAGATACAATGTCAAATCTTTCCATCACCGGGGCATCTTTACCGGACTCCAGCTGATTCAGCGTCAGCAGGTTTTTGACCAGCTTGTTCATCTTTGAAGCCTCATCCATAATAACTTCACAGTAAAATTCCCTGCTTTCCGGATCATCGGAAATATTTTCATTCAGCCCTCTGCATATCCCTGGATCAATGCAATAGGAGTTTTCAGCTCATGAGAAACATTATCAAGAAATTCCTTACGCATCTCATCAATTTTAATCTTATCTTCTATGTCTTTCTGAAGCTTGTTATTAGCCGATTTCAACTCTGAGATCGTGCTCTCAAGTTTTCTGGACATTTTGTTAAAGTTATCGCCAAGTACATCAATCTCATTACCTGCCTGCTTTGATATCTGGCATCAAAATCCAGATCAGACATCTTCTCTGATAATTTGGTCAGTTCACTGATCGGGCGGGTAATACGATTCGTCATCACAAGAATCACAATACCGCTGACCACAATTATGATTATTCCTACAATGAAGTAAAAACTGTTGGAAATAGATGCACTTTCCTTAATACTTTCCAGAGGAGAACGGATCAGGAAATAGTAACCATTATCAAACTGTCCCCAGCATTCCACATATTCCATGCCTGCAAAGCGATCATGCACCTGCCACATGGTACAGGTATCTGTCTTTTTGAGCACACGACTGTGCTGCATATCCTGATCCAGATTATTAATATACCCAAACAGCTTACTGCGGAGCATCTTTGCCATATTATTCTCTCCCCAGTAATAATAACCGCTGTTTTCCTCATTTACTATGATCCAGGTAAGGTTATTTCTGGAACTGCTCCTCTCAATCTCATCCGAAATCTCATCTGTTGCCCCTTTTTTGTCCTCTTCTATATCTGTATCATACTGCAGGATGTCATCCAGATTCATCTGAGACAACACTTCTTTTGCCTCCTCCAGCACTTCTACTTTTTTGGATACATAATATTTTTCAAGAAAAAGACCATTGATCAGAGTAATGGTAAAGATCGAAAGCAGTAACAGACATATAAACACTACTGAAATCTGATGTTGCAGAGTATGAAATTTTTTATCTGTTTTTCCGTTTCCTGTCATTCGTCTACCTCAAACTTGTATCCCATACCCCATACAGTCTTTATATATTCACCTTTATCTCCCATTTTACTTCTGAGCTTCTTAACATGGGTATCAATCGTACGGGCATCTCCAAAGTAGTCATAATTCCATACAGAATTCAGGATCTTTTCTCTGGAAAGTGCGATTCCCTGATTCTCCAGAAAATATGTCAGAAGTTCAAATTCCTTAAAGCTCAGTTCCATAGGCTTACCATCCACAGTAGCCAGATGTGCTGCTTTATCTATAACAATGCCGCCTGCTGAAATCACATCTTCCGGATTATTCTGACCTGTACGTCTCAGAATTGCCTCCACTCTTGCAACAAGGATTTTCGGACTGAATGGTTTGGAGATGTATTCATCTACCCCAGATCAAATCCAAGAAGCTCATCTCTCTCATCACTTCTTGCAGTCAGCATAATGATCGGAACTTTTGAGTTCTTGCGAATCTCACGGCAAACTTCCCATCCATCCATCTTCGGCATCATGACATCCAAAATGATCAGTGCGATGTCCTTCTCCTCATAAAAGATATCCATGGCTTCTTCACCATTACCGGCTTCCAGTACCTGGAAATTCTTCTTTGTCAGGAAATCCTTTACCAGCTTTCTCATGCGGCTCTCATCATCCACCACCAGGATTTTTAATGTATCCATTTGATTCCCTCCGTTTTTCTTCATTATTTTCCGAAACAGTTTTTACTTTTTATTTATACTGTTTTCCGAGTATTGTTAAAATCCACGACTGTTCAGCGCCTTTACAGCCACAGCGCAAAATCCGGGAAAATCGCCCTCAGCAACAGATTTTATCTTTCATATGGTTACTATAGCAGAGATTTATGTAAGATTTGTGAACATATGACAGAAAAATTATAAGTATTGCTGTTCACAACACCAAATAGCCGTTACTGTTCACTCCGTTCTCAGTAAACGTAGCCAAAATTCATTCCAAATTGCCTGCGGCAATGGAATTTTGGCTTGTATGTCTCGGGATTTTGGCATATTCATGCCAAAAACACCTCGCGGGATAATGGTAAGTGAACAGTAACAAGCAGTCTCAAATAT
>ENA-OQAZ01000851-OQAZ01000851.1-human-gut-metagenome-genome-assembly--contig:-NODE-851-length-16310-cov-5.399432_pt1 | contig 16310 bp, 24 predicted proteins | sample MGYA00242737_ERZ504531 | MGnify/ENA primary metagenome ERZ504531 (study PRJEB26092, sample SAMD00036244) | human gut metagenome | host: Homo sapiens | study: EMG produced TPA metagenomics assembly of... | reverse complement strand
CCCCATGCCCAAACCCCAGGCTGGAGCGGAAGAAAAAAGCTGCTGGTTTACGACCCCGCCATGCACGATTACACGCAGGAGGCTCCCCAGTGGCGGGAGCTGCGCCCCAGCCACTGGGTGCTCTGCAGCGAGCAGGAGCCAAGGACTGGCTGGCTGAAATGTAAACTTTCTCTTGCGTTTTTTGGCAAAGTTCGCCCTTTGTTTCTTGACATTTCCACCCTGCTCTACTACAATAACTCTTGTACGTATTGTGTTGTTTTTAACAAACGGACGAAATTTAAGACCCCATTGAATCCGGCTGCCCCGGCTGCGGGTGCAGTGACTGCTCAAAGGACAAAGGACAATTTATGACAACATCCAACACCCCGATTTACGCTTCCCAGGCACGTCCCTGGCTGAAATTCTACGATCAGAAGTACATTGACCAGACCATGCCCGCCTGCACGGCGTTTGAGCTCGTCTGCCGGCAGAACAAGAACCGGCTGGGCGAGACCGCACTGGAATACTATGGCCGCAAGTTCACCTACGCTGATTTTATCGTCAACGTCAAAAAGACGGCAGCAGCCTGCGGGCCGCGGGCCTGAAAAAGGGCGATATCGCCACGGTGGTCAGCGTGATGACCCCGGAGATCATCTTTGCGTTCTATGCCGCCGACATGATCGGCGCGACTCTGAACCTGGTGGATCCCCGTTACAGTGTGGAGGCATCCGTGAGTACATTGAAGAGGTGGATTCCCACCTGCTGATCTGCCTGAATGTGGTGTATGAGCGCTGCCATCAGGCTGCCAAGCGCACCCATGTGGAGCATGTGGTGGTGCTCTCCCCGGCCGATTCCCTGCCGCTGCCTCTGGCGCTGGGTTACAAGGTCCAGAATCTCGACAAGAACAAGTATCACTCCAATGTCATCCACTGGAAGCAGTTCCTTGCTGCCGGGAAGGACGAGAGCATTGCCGCGGAGCCCTATGACCCGGAGCACGCCTGTGTGGTGGTGCATACCGGCGGCACCACCGGCTCTCCCAAGGGCGTGATGCTGACCGATAACAACTTCAACGGCATCGCCATGCAGTCTCTGCCTACGACACGCTGTTTTCCAAGGGTCAGTCCCTGCTGAACATCATGCCCCCCTTCATTGCCTACGGCTTTGCCTGCGGCGTACATCTGCCGCTGACGCTGGGCATCAAGGTGGTCATCGTCCCCAACCTCGACCCCAATAAGCTGGGCAGCCTGATCTGGAAGTACAAGCCCGAGCACATGTTCGGCGTGCCCTCCCACTACCAGCAGCTGGCTGTTGACCCCAAGCTGCAGAACAAGGATCTCTCCTTCATCCGCAACTATGCCGCGGGCGGCGATGCCATTGCCCGGGGTGCCGAACAGACGGTCAACGACTTCCTGGCCGCTCACAATGTGGAATTCCCCATCGCCAAGGGCTACGGCATGACCGAGGTCTCCTCCGCCGCCACCGCTGCTGCCGGCCGGAACAACAAGCCCGGCAGCGTGGGTCTGCCGCTGGTCAGCACGCTGGTGTCCGTCTTTGAGCCGGGCACCGACACAGAGCTGCCCATCGGCCAGCGGGGTGAGCTGTGCATCTCCGGCCCCGGCGTTATGAAGGGTTACTACAACAAGCCTGCCGAGACCGCCGCCATCAAGCACACCCATGCGGATGGCCGGATCTGGGTGCACACCGGTGACATCGGCTATCTGGACGAGGACGGCTTCGTCTATCTGGACAGCCGGATCAAGCGGCTCATCATCCGCCACGATGGCTTCAAGGTGTTCCCCTCCATGATCGAAAATGTGGTCAGCCAGCATCCCGCCGTGCATCAGTGCTCTGTGGTGGGCTGCGCCGACAAGGATCATGTGCAGGGCCGCCTGCCTTTTGTCTATCTGGTGCTTGACCCTGCGGTTCCCGCCGCCAAGCGCAAGCAGATCATCAAGGAGCTGCGCCAGCTCTGCATCGAGGAGCTGCCCGAATATGTCCAGCCCGTGGGGTACAAGATCATCCCCGAAATGCCCCTGACACTGGCCGCTAAATTTGATTATCGCAAGCTGGAAGAAGAGATCACTCCCCGCGATTATTAAGCAGAATAATACACATTGGAAAGGATTCGTGACGACACCATGAAAAAGAAACTGATTGGCCTGGCCCTCTCGGCCGCCATGCTGTTCTCTGTCCTGAGCGTTCCGGCCTTTGCAGCCGTCCCGGAAGAGAGCGCTGACCCCGCTCTGACCACTGAACAGACCGCTGCAGAGGAGGAGAACTGCTTCTTCACCTCCAGCAGCACCGAAGAAGAAAAGGAGCCCAACTCCATCACCTATGTTGCCCTGGGCGACAGCATCTGCGCCGGCATCGGCCTGACTACCGTTCAATATGCACATAACTTGATGGGCGTGGACGTTTCCTTCAACTTTAAGGGTTACCCCGAGACCTGCTATGTGGGTCAGGTGGGCAAAAGCCTGAACCTCGACCGGGATCATGCCATCAATCTGGGCCTGCCCGGCGTGATGAGCAAGGATATGCTGGAGCTGGTCAAGACCGGCACCATGGCCGAGATGAACACCCTCTCCGGCTGCCAGTACAATTACCCCGAGTTTGTAGATTACATCAAAAGTGCCGATGTTATCTCCATCCAGCTGGGCTCCAATGATGCTTTTGTGCCCACCGTGGTCTCTTTTGGTGAGGCCACTAACTGGAAAAGTGAAGACCTGGCTTCCATCGTGCTCAGCGGCAACCTGCGCGGCAGCAGCAAGGAAACCGAGGACGCACTGAACGAGAGCCTGAAAAAGCTCAGCCTGACCCGCAGCGAGAAAGATGCCGTCTGGAACCTGTTCTTCTCCGGCATGAACAAGATCTGCGAGAACGCTTATCCCGAAAGCAGCAGCAACCTGCGCCAGATCGTGGCAGCCGTCAAGGAGCTGAACCCTGATGCCCAGATCCTGATCATCGGTGCCACCAACCTGTGCCCCTGCTGCCCAGCTGGAGCAACTACTTCAGCAAGCTGAACAACTACGAAAAGCAGCTGGCCGATGTTTACGGTGCCACCTACGTTTCCATCCCCTTTGCTCAGACTGAGCTGGACGGCCACCCCACCGTCTCCGGCCACAAGTACATCGCCGACAAGATCGTCAAGGCCATCGAGGCCCAGCAGTAAAATGAAAGAGGGGCAACCCTCTCCGTCAAAGCCTGCGGCATTGCCAGCTCCCCCGAAAGGGGGAGCTTTTTTGATGCCGTAAAGTACAGCACCAAACCTCTCTCCTCGGGAGAGGTGGCATTGCGAAGCAATGACGGAGAGGGTCGTCCCTCTCGATGAAAAAATATTACTTTTCGTAACTCTGGGGCAGCTCGTTCTTGGGGTCACGGTCCATCAGGGAGCGTACCGCCTCGGCGGCGCTCATGCCCTTGTTCACAACGGCGTTCACAGTCTGAACGATGGGCATTTCCACCTGATACTTGGCGGCAAGCTCCAGCGCGGCAGGCAGGGCGTTCATGCCTCAACCACCATACCGACCTCCTTCACGGCCTGCTCCGGGGTCTCACCCTTGCCGATGAGGATGCCGGCCCGGTTGTTGCGGCTGTGCATACTGGTGGCGGTCACGATCAGGTCACCGATGCGGCCAGACCGGCAAAGGTGTGGACATTGCAGCCCATGGCCACGCCCAGCCGGGCAAGCTCGGCAATGCCGCGGGTGATGAGGGCGGCGCGGGCGTTGTCGCCATAGCCAGGCCGGTGGAGATGCCCACGCCCAACGCAATGACATTCTTCATGGCACCGCTGAGCTCCACACCCTTGATGTCCTCATTGGTGTACACACGCATGACGTTGTTGGTGAACACCGTCTGCACGAATCTGGCCGCTTCCATATCCTTGCTGGCCGAAACGATGGTGGTGGGCAGGTCGATCGCCACCTCCTCGGCGTGGGTGGGGCCGCTCAGGGCCACCAGACGCACCCCCTTGGGGCCGCCCTCTTTGCCCAGCTCATCGGCCAGGATCTCCGTCATGGTGAACAGGGTATCCTTTTCAATGCCCTTGGCAACGTCCACAATGATCTGACCGTCCGGCACAAAGGGCCGGGCCTTGGCTGCGGTGGAGCGCACGAACACCGACGGCACCGCGAACAGCAGGATCTCCTTGTCCGTGCACACCTCTTCCACGCTCTTGGTGAACTTCATCTCTGCCGGAATGGTCATGCCGGGCAGATTGGGGTGGACCCGGGTGGTGGAAAGGTTGTCGATCTCCTGTTCCAGCGCCGACCACACGGTCACGTCATTGCCGCTCACCGTCAGCATCCGCGCCAGAGCCATGCCCCAGGTGCCTGCACCCAGAATACCAATTTTATGCTTCATTGTGTTTTGTCCTCCGTATGCGCCGGGCTGCTTGTGTGCCCGGCCTGTTCCCCGCGCTTCCTGCACGGGGCCTGTCTGATTTCATTTTACACGAAACATCGTACCGCGTCAACTCCTTGCCAGACTGCACAAAGTTAACCTGTGTTTTCTTTTGTTTTTGGCCAGAGTGAAGGATTTTCGCCAATGGATTGCACTTGTCTCCATTTCATGCTATAGTATTTTGGTAGGAATTGTAGGATATGCTCTTGACCTGAGCCATAGTTTAAGGTATATCCTGAAGATATTCCACCGTTTTTTGTCAATAAGGAAGAAAAATATGTTTGAAGCACTTCTTACCAACCGCACGGTCAGCGTGCTGTGGGAGGCCCTGCCCCGCATCCTGACGGCAGGCCTGACCATGACCATTCCCCTGACCCTGATCTCCTTCAGCCTTGCCATGGTCATTGCAGTGGCTGTTGCGCTGGTGCAGTACGCCAATGTTCCGGTGCTGCGCCAGATCGCCCGGTTCTACATCTGGGTCATCCGGGGCACGCCGCTGCTGGTGCAGCTGTTCATCATCTTCTACGGCCTGCCCAGCCTGGGCATCATGCTGGATGCTTTTCCGGCAGCCGTCATCGCCTTTGCCTTCAACGAGGGTGCCTACTGCGCCGAGACCATGCGCGGCGCGCTGGAAAGCGTGCCCCAGGCCAGCTGGAGGCCGGTTCCTGCGTGGGCATGACCTGGTGGCAGATCATGCGCCGCATCGTTCTGCCGCAGGCCCTGCGCACCGCTGTGCCCTCCCTGTCTAACTCCCTCATCAGCATGATCAAGGACACCTCTCTGGCCTCCAACATCACGGTGGCAGAGTTGTTCATGGCAGGCCAGCGTGTGGCAGCCCGCACCTACATTTTCCTGCCCATCTACTGCGAGGTGGCTGTGGTCTACCTGCTGTTCTGCACCATCATCACCAAGCTGCAGGCGCTGGTGGAGCGGCAGCTGAACGCACACGGTTTCCAGTGAGAAAGGGGTGGACGGTATGGCCATGTTAGAGATCAAAGACATCCACAAAACATTTTACACCTACGATGACAAGCCCCGCTTCCACATCGGGCCTTTCCCGCGCGGCAATGCCCGCCGGGTGCGCAGCGCACTGCACGTCCTGAACGGCGTGGACCTGAGTGTGGAAAAGGGAGACGTTGTTGCCATTCTGGGCCCTTCCGGCTCCGGCAAGACCACCCTGCTGCGCTGCCTGAACTTTCTGGAGACCGCTGACAGCGGCACTCTGGTGTTCGACGGCGAATCCTTCGATCTTGGCAGGATCTCCCGGGCCGACATTGCCCGCCTGCGCAAAAAAACGGCCTTTGTGTTCCAGAACTACAACCTGTTCCGGAACAAGACCGCCCTGCAGAATGTGACCGAGGGCCTGATCGTTGCCCGCAGGATGCCAAAGGAGCAGGCGGATGAGATCGGCAGACGGATGCTGGAAAAGGTCGGTCTGGCCGACCGGGCTGACTACTATCCCCGCCAGCTTTCCGGCGGACAGCAGCAGCGTGTTGCCATTGCCCGCGCCCTCGCCACCGACCCGGAAATCATTTACTTTGACGAGCCCACCAGTGCCCTTGACCCGGAGCTGACCGGCGAGGTGCTCTCTGTCATGCGGAAGCTGGCCGAAGAGGGCATGACCATGCTGGTGGTCACCCACGAGATGGGCTTTGCCCGCAACGTCTCCTCCAAGACGGTATTCATGGAGAACGGCGTGGTGGTGGAGCAGGCCCCTTCCCACGAATTCTTTGCCCACCCCCGCGAGGAGCGGACCCGGGAGTTCCTGCGGAAGATCGAGCACACAGCATAAGGAATAGCCGACGGGGAGCTTTCCACGCAAATGCTTCGGGCCATTCCATCGCCCGCCCTATTGCCTTCGGCAACAGGTCCCACCCCAGCGGAACATTTGCTTAGGAAACTCCCCGCCGTCCTTTTGATACAGCTTTTTCTATGAAAGGATCTTAACTATGAAGCGCAGAACTTTTATTTCGATGATGAGTGTCATGGCCGCTGCCGGCGTTCTGACCCTGTCCGGCTGCTCCAACAGCAGCACCTCCACCGCCGCAAGCGCCGGTGCATCCTCTGCTGCCGGTTCCTCTGCTGACCAGTTGGCTGCCGTTCAGGCCAGTGGCAAGCTGATCGTGGCACTGGAGGGCGCATGGCAGCCCTGGAGCTACCATGACGAGAGCGACACTCTGGTGGCTATGACGTGGAGGTCTCCCGCGCCATTGCCGAAAAGCTGGGCGTGGAGCCGGAGTATGTGGAGAGCGATTGGGACAGCCTGTTCGCCGGTCTGGACGCTGGACGCTTTGACATGGTCTGCAATGGCGTGGAGGTCACCGACGAGCGCGCCCTGACTTATGATTTCACCACTCCCTACGGTTACATCCACACCGCTCTGGCCGTCCGCAAGGCAACGACGAGATCAAAACCTTTGAGGACCTGAAGGGCAAGACCACTGCCAACAGCCTGGCTTCCACCTACATGGAGCTGGCTGAGAGCTACGGTGCCACCGTGCAGGGCATCGACACCCTGGAGGAAACCATCCAGCTGCTGGCCGCAGGCCGCATTGATGCCACCCTGAATGCGGATGTCTCCTTCTACGATTACCTGAACGTCCATCCGGATGCCGACTTCAAGATCGTGGCCCAGACTGAGGATGCCTCCCACGTTGCATCCCCCTGCGCAAGGGCGACAACAGCGCCACCCTGCTGGAAGCCGTCAACAACGCCATCGATGAGCTGCGCGCCGACGGCACCCTGAAGGAGCTGAGCGAGAAGTACTTCGGTCAGGATATCTCCTCTGAAAACTAAGAAGCTCGACCCTCTCAGTCTGCTCACTTCGTTCGCATCCAGCTCCCCCGAAAGGGGGAGCTTTTTTGTTATCTGCCAGTCCGTGCGGTAAAGCCCCCCTTCGGGGGAGCTGGCGAGCGCAGCGAGACTGAGAGGGTAAATTTCCTTATTGACTTATGCAATATTATATGATATATAATATTATAGAAACAGACCACGCCGAAAGGAGGCTGTTCCCGCATGAGTTTTCCCATCAGTGCCGCGCTGCTGGATGCCATTGTGCTGTCCGTGGTGGCGCAGGAGCCGGAAGGTACCTACGGCTACAAGATCACCCAACAGGTCACCCACACGCTGGAACTAAGCGAATCCACCCTGTACCCGGTGCTGCGCCGGTTACAGAAGGACCAGCTGCTCACGGTCTACGATGCGCCCTTCAATGGCCGCAACCGTCGCTATTATCAGATCACCTCCGCCGGGCGGGCGCAGCTTGCGCCTACGCGCAGGAGTGGAACCGCTACCGTTCTTCCATTGACACATTTTTCAGAGAGGTGGAATGATTTATGACCCGTACTGCATTTCTTGCTGCGCTGGAGCGGCTTCTGGCTCCTTTGCCGGAGGCCGAGCGCAAGGACGCTTTGAGCTACTACGAGGATTATCTGGACGCCGCCGGGCCGGAAAACGAAGCCCGCGCCATTGCGGAGCTGGGCAGCCCCGAGGAGGTCGCCCGCAAAATTCTGGACGAGCAAAGCCCGGCAGGCAGCTCTGCCGCCCCGACATCTCCTGCCCGCAAGCCGCATTCCCGCTGGCGCATGGTACTGGGCGGCGGGCTGGCGGTGCTGGTGCTGGTTTGCTTTTTCTTCCAGCACTCCAAAGCTACCCCGGTGCAGCCGGTCGAGCCCGTTTCTTCTGCCTCGGAAATTCCTGCTTCCTCTGCGGAACCAGCTGCCGAGAGTGCCTCCACGCAGCCCGCCGTTCCCGTTTCCACTCCAGACGGCTTGACTTTCTCCCTCTCTGCTGAGATGGTCAGCGATAAACTATCGCTGACGTTGGACTATGGCAGCATTCTCTTTGTTGTTGACCCAAACGTTTCCGATATCACGCTACAGTTTGATGGCTTTAGGACTCGGTATCTCACCCATTCCAACAAAAAAGACGGAACCGCAGAGTTTTCCTACCATGTCCCGAAATACTACGCTCTCCTTGATATTGACAGTGCTGTGCTCACCATTACAGCTCCGGAAAATATCCTGCATGAGATAGACATTGATCTTGCCATGGGCGACGTTGACCTTGGCACGCTCTCTTTGGAAGAACTGGATCTGGAGCTTGCCATGGGCGACGTTATTGCCAACAGCCTGACTGTGAAGGATGCGGATTTCAACCTTGCCATGGGCGACTGTCACATTGACCATCTGACCGCGCCGAAATTCGATGCCGAACTTGCCATGGGGGACTGCACGATCGGTATGCTATCCGGTGCTCAGGATGTTAGCATCTCGGTCATCACTGGCGATACTGACCTGACTCTGGAGGGCAGCGCATCGGACTATCTCCTCGTCACCAATGAGCTTAAGGACACCTCGATCCATGATGGCAAGGCAAATACCTCTCGTAAAATTTCCCTCGATTCTGTCACCGGCGATCTCTCCATCTCCTATACCAATTGACCCCTGAACGCAGAACACCCCCGGCATCCGAACGAAACGAAAACGGATGCGGGGGTGTTTTTATGCTTCCCTGTGAAAATAGTCGTAGATGGTCTGTGCCAGCTGGGGGCCAACGCCGGGGGTATTTTCCAGCTGGTCGGGGGTGGCCTCCCGCACAGCACCCACGCTCTTGAACTGTGTCATCAGGGCCTTGGCCGTTTTGGGGCCCACGCCGGGCACCTCGGTCAGGGTGGAGGAATAGCTCTTCTTCCGCATCTGCTGCTTGCGGTAGGCATTGGCAAAGCGGTGGGTCTCGTCCTGGATGGCCGTGATAAAGGTGAATGTCCCCCGGTTCATATTGATGGCGATCTCCCGGCCCTCACTGTCCACGATGGCGCGGGTTCGGTGATGGTCATCCTTGACCATGCCGTAAAGGGGCACATCGGCCAGCGAAGTGCCTGCCAGTGCCGCCTTGGCCGCGCTGACCTGTCCCCGGCCGCCATCCATCAGCAGCAGATCCGGCTTCTGCCCGAAATAATTATCGCTGGCCTGCCCCTGTGCGGCCAGCGCGGCGTATTTCTCATACTCTGCCGCCCGCCGGGACACCGTCTCGGCCAGCGAAGCGTAGTCGTCCGTCCCCAGCACGGTCTTCATCCGGAACTTCCGATATCCGGCTTTGTAGGGCTTGCCATCCCGGAAGGTGACCATGCCGCAGACGCTGGTGCCATCGCCCCAGTTGGAGATATCGTAGCTCTCAATGGTGCGCGGCGGCTTTGCCAGCCCCAGCACCTGCGCCATCTCATCCAGCAGCTTTTCCTCACGGGCGTAGCGGCCGCTCTCCCGGGCCAGCCGTTCCACCGCGTTGGTGTGGGCCATCTCCACCAGATGGGCCTTATCGCCCCGCTGGGCACATAGAGCTGCACCTCACTGCCCCGCTTTTCGTTCAGGGCCTGCTGCAGCGCTTCGCTGTCCGGCGGCAGCTCGTCCACGGCAATGATCTTTGGGACCTGCTCATCGTCCAGGTAATACCGGGGCAGAAACTCCTCCCGCACGGCGGCAATATCTGCCGTATCGTGGAAAAGGAACTCCCGCTTATCGGTCAGCCGCCCCTCCCGGAAGCGCAGGACTGCCGCGCAGACACTGCTGGGGGTACCGGCCAGCGCCACCACATCCATCTCCACCTCCGGGTCCACCACTACCTTCTGACCCGCTGTCACCTTGGTGATGGCGTTGATCTGGTCCCGGAGGAGGGCCGCTGTCTCAAATTCCAGCCGGTCAGAGGCTTCCAGCATCCGCTCGTTCAGAGTCTTGAGAATGTCCTTTTTGCCGTACCGGATCAGATGCACCGCGTTTTTCACGGCTGATTGTAGTCCTCGCAGCTGATCTTGCCGCTGCACACGGCCATGCACTTGCCGATATGGGCATTCAGGCAGGGCCGCCCCTTGCCGATTTCCTGGGGGAACCGCTTGCTGCACCGGGGCAGCAAAAAGGCATCCAGCGCGGTCTCGGCCATCTGCCGGGCCGCAAAGGAGGAGGTATAGGGGCCGATGTATTCAGCATCGTCCTCCTCCTTTTGCAGCACGAAGGAAAGGCGGGGCCAGGCTTCCCGGGTCACCTTGATATAGCTGTAGCCCTTGTCATCCTTCAGCAGGATATTGTACTTGGGGGTGTGCGCCTTGATCTGACTGGCTTCCAGCACCAGCGCTTCGAACTCGCTCTGGCAGACGATGACATCAAACGCATAGGCGTGGGCGATCATCTGGCTGACCTTATTGTCGTGGGGCACCCCCTCGCGGAAATACTGGCTCACCCGGATGCGCAAGCGTTTGGCTTTGCGATATAGATGATGGTATCGCTTTTGTCCCGGATGATATACACACCGGGCAAAAGCGGCAGCATACAGGCTTTCTGATACAGTTCTGCTTTGGTCATGGCAGCTCCTCGGTAAAACAAAAAGCGGCAGGAAACATCCCGCCGCCTCAAAAATCAAAGGCTCGAATTACTCTGCAAAGCCAGACTCGACCAGCTTGATCAGGCCGTCAACAGCAGCCTGCTCGTCTGCGCCGTCAGCGATGATGCGGATGGTGGTGCCGCCCACGATGCCCAGAGACAGAACGCCCAGCAGGCTCTTAGCGTTCACGCGGCGCTCTTCCTTCTCGACCCAGATGGAAGACTTGAACTCGTTAGCCTTCTGGATAAAGAAGGTAGCCGGACGAGCGTGCAGACCAACCTGATTTTCAACGGTAACTTCTTTGACGTACATAGTAAAACGCTCCTATCTATTATCGTTCTCGGGAATTCGATTTGTTTCTTGCCTGTTGCGTTGTACCTATTTTAGCGCAAGCCGAAACCAATGTACAGCCCCAGAACGCATTTTTGGCGGTTTTCCCAATGATGAGGGGGGTCTTTTTCACCTTTTATACAAAGATAACAAAATTATTCCCCCAGTGTTGGCCGGGTAATACAAAAGTTTTCAACATTTTTTCGACCTTCGACAGTTTCCCGGCCCCTTCGACCCTGTTTTCAGCCCTGATAGCGCATTTCCAGCACCTGACTGGGGCGCACCACCAGCGGGTCTTTGGCCGGGTCGAATTTCTCCTTTGCGCCCACTACCTGCCAGCCCATGCGGCGGTAAAGAGCCAGTGCCCGGGTGTTGGTGTTCAGCACCGTAAGCACCGGGTGCTCATGCTCCGGCAGCTTCTTCCGGGCGAAATCCAGCATCTTCTGGCCGATGCCCCTGCCCCGGGCGCTCTCTGTCACAAAAAGGTGCTCCACCTGCCGGTCTTGTGGTGTACGCTGACCGTGGCATCCGGCACATCCTTGGTATAGTGGAGGTAGCAGACCCAGCCTTCCTGCTTTTCCTGCTGCAGCTGCGGCAGGAAAAGCTCCGGGGTCAGGGCATCCAGCGCTTCCTGCACCCAGCCCCCGGCACCAATGCTCCGGCGGCCCTCCGCAAACAGCTTTGCGGCAGCCTCCATCTGCTCGGCGGTCTTGACCAGCCGGACATTCTCGCCCCGCTTCCACTTGGGGATCTCGGTCAGGGGATGGGTCTCACACCACTGCTCGTAAAGCTCCGGGCGGCGCAGACGGGTGCGCTCCCGGCTCTGCTGCCCCCGCCAGGCATCGATCTTCTGGTGGTTGCCCTCCAGCAGGACAGGCGGCACAGCACGGCCCTCCCAGACCTCGGGGCGGGTGTACTGGGGGTACTCCAGCAGACCGTCCCAGTAGCTCTCCTCCTCGTAGCCCTTCTGCTCGGCCAGAACGCCGGGTTTCAGGCGGAGGACGCTGTCTGCCACCACCAGGCTGGCCAGCTCGCCGCCGGTGAGGATATAATCGCCGATGGAGATCTCCTCGTCCGCAAAGGCATCGATCACGCGCTCATCAATGCCCTCGTAGTGGCCGCAGACCAGGGTCAGGTTGTCGTACTGGGCCAGCCGCCGGGCGTGCTCCTCGGTATAGCGCTGCCCACCTGCCGTCAGGAATACTATATGCGGCGCAGGCCGTCCCTGTTCCTGCACTTCCTTCTGGACTGCCCGCAGGCAGTCGGCAATGGGCTGGGCATAGAGCACCATGCCGCAGCCGCCGCCATAGGGATAGTCGTCGGTCTGCTTCTGTTTATTCAGGGTGTAGTCCCGGATCTGGTGGCAGTGGGTCTCAATATATCCCTTTTTGGCAGCGCGGCCGATGATGCTGGAATCCAGCACCTGCTGGCACATCTCCGGGAAAAGGGTCACGATGTCCACACGCATCCCCATGGCTCACTCCTCCTCCCGCTCACTGTCAAAATCGTCATCCAGCAGGCCCGGGATGGGGGTGACAAGGAGATAGCCCTCCGGCGGATTGCGCTCTTTCAAAAAGGCATCCACCCCGGGGAACATATATTCCTTGCCGCCGGGGGCCTTGACGGTGTAGATATCCTGTGCGCCGGGGTGGTCCACGCTGGTCACCACGCCGTACACCTTGCCGGTATCGGCATCCCGCACTTCACACCCGATGAGGTCGGCCACATACCACTTGCCCGCAGGCAGGGTGGCATCGTCACGGTCAAAGTAGAACACCTGCCCCCGCAGGCACGGGCGGCATCCATATCGCTGACCCCTTCCAGCTGGAGCAGGGCCATCTGCCCCAGGGGGCGGATGGAGGTGATCTTGTAGCACCTGCCGCCCTGGGGGGTGGTGTACAGGCGGCCCACCTTTTTCAGAAAGGCCACGCCATCGCACCACAGCTCCAGCTTCATCTCGCCGCGCACACCGTGGTGGTCACCACCTTGCCGGCTTCCAAGTATTTCTGCATTGCTTTTACTCCTTTAGCATCCTCACCCTCTCCGTCATTGCTACGCAATGCCACCTCTCCCGAGGGGAGAGGCCTTGGCAGTCACCACAAAGTTTCTGGTTTTGCCAAGGGCTCCCCCCTTTGGGGGGAGCTGGACGCGAAGCGGCCTGAGAGGCGAGCTGCCTAATAATACAAAAAGGCCCCTTGCTTGCGGCAAAGGGCCTGTAGGGTGCTCAGTCGATCTCAACAAGGACCTTTTCATCGACCGCACAGCAGCCGCGCGCATCACCACACGAATGGCTTTTGCGATCCGGCCCTGCTTGCCGATGACACGGCCCATATCTCCCTCTGCCACGCTCAGGTGGTAGACGATGGTGCCGTCCTCGCGGGGCTCGTCCACCGTGACCTTGACGGCTTCCTTGTCCTCCACGAGACCGCGGGCAACTGCCAGCAACAGCTCCTGCATGAGTCAGCCCTCCTACTTACAGAATGTTGGACTTCTTCAGCAGAACGCGGACGGTATCGGTGGGCTGTGCGCCGTTGGCGATCCAAGCCTTGGCCTTCTCAGCGTCGATCTTCACCTCAGAGGGCTCCTGGTTGGGATCGTAGGTGCCGATCTCCTCGATGAAACGACCGTCGCGGGGGAAGCGGCTGTCAGCAACAACAACACGATAGAAGGGAGCCTTCTTAGCGCCAACGCGGCGCAGACGAATCTTAACTGCCATGGTAAATATCCTCCAAAAATGTTTGTGCCCCGTTTCGGGGTTTGATTAAATCTATCTGTACAACCTGCGGGGTGTATACCATTGTTATTTGAAGCCGCGGAAGGCATTGGGGTTGCCCATCATGCCGCCCAGGCGGCGGGCAAAGCCCTTGGGGCTCTTCTTGAACTGCTTCATCATCTTCTGCATCATCTCAAACTGCTTGAGCAGCTTGTTGACATCCTCCACCGGGTGCCGCTGCCCGCTGCAATGCGGCGCTTGCGCTTGGGGTTGATGATGGAAGGCTTTTCACGCTCTTCCCTGGTCATGGAATAGATCATGGCCTCGATGCGGTCAAAGGCTTTCTCGTCGACCTGGCTGGCATCAATGCCGGACATGCCGGGCATCATGCTCAGCATGGCACCTGCACCGCCCATCTTGCGGATCTGCGCAAACTGGGCCAGCATGTCGTTCATATCGAACTTGTTTTCCATCATCCGCCGGGCGGTCTCTTCTGCGGCCTTTTCATCGGCGGCATCCTGCGCCTTCTCAATGAGGCTCAGCACATCGCCCATGCCCAGGATGCGGCTGGCCATGCGGGAGGGATGGAACACTTCCAGATCGTCCAGCTTTTCGCCGGTGCCCTGGAACTTGATGGGCTTGCCGGTGACGCTCAACACCGAAAGTGCCGCGCCGCCGCGGGTATCGCCATCGGTCTTGGTCAGGATGATGCCGTCGATGCCCACCGTCTCGTTGAAGGTCTTGGCAACATTCACAGCATCCTGGCCTGCCATGGCATCCACCACCAGCAGCGTCTCGTCCACGGGGACAGCTCCTTGATCTGCACGAGCTCCTGCATCAGGACCTCGTCGATCTGCAGACGGCCGGCGGTATCCAGAATCACGATGTCATTGCCGTAATCCCTGGCGTGGGCCAGCGCCTTGCGGGCGATCTCCGGGGGCTTGGCACCCGGCAGTGTGAACACGGGCGCACCTGCCTGCTTGCCCACCACCTGCAGCTGATCGATGGCGGCGGGGCGGTAGATATCGCAGGCCACCAGCATGGGGCGGCGGCCCTGCTTGATGAAGTATTTGGCAAGCTTGGCTGCGTGGGTCGTTTTGCCGTTGCCCTGCAGGCCGCAGAGCATGATGATGGTCTGACCCTTGTTCTTGACGATCAGGCGGGGGGCTTCCTCGCCGCCCATCAGGGCAACGAGCTCCTCGTTGACGATCTTGACCACCTGCTGGGCGGGGGTCAGGCTCTCCATGACCTCCTGACCCATGGCGCGCTCAGAGACCTTGGCACAGAAATCCTTGGCAACCTTGTAGTTGACATCGGCTTCCAGCAGGGCCATCCGTACCTCGCGCATGGCGGCTTTGATGTCGGCCTCGGTCAGCTTGCCGTGACCGCGCAGCTTTTTGAACACACCGGCAAGGCGGTCGGTCAAAGATTCAAATGCCATGTTCGGTGCTCCTCTCAAATTAGTAATGGTGTCAGCTCTCGTTGACTTCGTCGATGGAGCGGATCAGCCCCAGCATCTTGTTCAGCGTTGCTGCATACTCAGTGGTGGTGAGCCTGGCATAGGGGCCGGTGCACTCGAACCGCGCGTCAATGACCAGCTGTTCCAGTTCCTCCAGCTTTTCCTGCACCCGGCGGTAGCGGCCTGCAAAACCGACCTTGGCTTCCAGCTCTTTCAGGGTGGTCTCGCCATGCTTGATGGCATCCCGTGCACCCTGACGGGTGATCCCGAAGTTTTCCCCGATCTCACTGAGGGAGAGGTCATCGTTATAATACTGGTTCAGCATCTCGCGCTGCTTGGGCGTGAGCACCTCGCCATAAAAATCGAGCAGATAGCCCATTTCAAAGTCTTTTGCCATGATGCGTTCTGCCCTGACCTCCGTTTGTTGTAAAGTTCATTTGCTTTACATACGGAGTATAGCAGACATTCTTTTCCTTGTCAAGGCTTTTTTCCATCACTCTGCTGATTTTTCAGCAGAGTTTTCTCCGTTTTGTCCAATTGCGGCTTGACGCTGGGCACAGGATGCGCTACCTTATAGGTATGAAACCTCTCAGTCAAAGCCCGATGCTTTGCCAGCTCCCCTAACAGGGGAGCCCTTGGCATGGCAGACAGTTCTGTGCTGACTGCTCAGGTTTTTGTAAGGGAGGAATTTCGTGGCAATCTATCCAAACATCTATCAGACCCTGGTTCCCTGTCCGATCGTGGAGTTGCGGGGCTATCTTGCCGCCTGCGGGCTCAAAGGGCGGCTGTATGCTTACCTTGATTATAATGGGCCCACCGGCACGTCCCGCGATTCGGTGGCCGAGGGGATGCTGGCCCTTGCGGCGGAAAAGCACAAGCTGCTCCCGGGCCAGCCCATCATTGAAGCGCCTCCGGCTCCTTTGCCATGCGCTGGCCTTGCCGGGCGGACGGCGGGCCACCCCGTGGTGCTGACCATGCCGGAGGATGCCCCGGCCTGCGGCAGGAATACCTGCTCCGGCTGGGGGCGCAGCTCCTGCATTCCCCCGCCCAGCGGGGCC
>ENA-OQAZ01000850-OQAZ01000850.1-human-gut-metagenome-genome-assembly--contig:-NODE-850-length-16318-cov-2.059910_pt1 | contig 16318 bp, 19 predicted proteins | sample MGYA00242737_ERZ504531 | MGnify/ENA primary metagenome ERZ504531 (study PRJEB26092, sample SAMD00036244) | human gut metagenome | host: Homo sapiens | study: EMG produced TPA metagenomics assembly of... | reverse complement strand
GAGAAAAAATCGGAATTCATCGGCGACGCCTGTCATATCGACTCCTTGGATGAGGCGCTCGCGTTTGTGCAGACGATTCGCGACCAGCATCCGAAAGCGCGTCATGTCGCCTATGCTGCGGTGTGCGGCGGTTCCGACGGTCGTTTGGCCGAACGCATGAGCGATGACGGCGAGCCATCGGGCACGGCGGGCAAACCGATTCTTGACGTGTTGCGCGCCAACGAGATGACGGATTGCGTGGTTGCCGTCACCCGATATTTCGGAGGTATTCTGCTGGGTTCCGGAGGCCTGATCCGCGCATATTCCACGGGTGCGTCCATTGCGGTCAAAGCGGCGAACAAAGCGAAGATCGTGCCATGTTGCGAATATCAGGTGACGCTTGACTATCCGCAATTGGGAGCTTTCAGAATCTGCTTGCGTCAGTGGACGGCGAGCAGGCGGATGCGCAATATACCGATCGCATCGTGCTGTCAATTATCGTTCCGCAGGAACAATCGCAGAAATTCAAATCACGAATTATCGAAACGTTCAATGCGACCGTCACGCCGCGGCAAACGGGCACGTCCAATCGCCCGGTGCGATACTGAAATCCAACGATGACGAATGGAATATTGAGCAGAACATAACGTAAGGTGGAACGCATGACCGAAGATATGAGCTCGCAAGACACTACTGCCGTGGAAACCGCCGAAAATACCGTCGAAACCGTTGTGGGGAACGCCGACGAACAAGCATCAAACCAAGACGTTCCTTCGGATTTCGAGCCTTTGACCGCAACCTACGAGCGGTTGCGTCACTCCACGGATGCCGCCGAATTGAGCGAATTCGCGCGCCGTCCGCTGCCTGACCGTTCCGAACAGGCCGCTTTCTCGCGTGCCACGGCATTGCTGGAAGCCGTCGCCGGCAATGCGCATACACCGTTGGAAGATCGCGTTTTTCTTGCGGAAACCATGCCGTTTCCGAATATTCTCGTCAAACTGTCCACCGACGAATCCGTTGAGGTGCGCAAAGCTGTTGCGGGCAATGCCAATGATAAGAATTGGCTGGTGGGGCGTCTCACCAAGGATGAGTCCCTCGAAGTGCGCGATGTCGCGTTGCGCAACAAGCAGACGTCTTGGAAGATGCGGCTCGAAGGCGCGCAGGATCCGGGTATGGATTCCACGGCCCTTGATTTTCTGGGATCTTTGGGGGTCGACGTCGAGCCGAATGCTCCTGCCGTGCTTGCTTCCATGGTACGTAGGGCCGTTGCTTTGAACCCGAACACGTCTGATCAGATGTTGGAAAAACTTGCGCAGGATGCGTCAGGAGAGGTGAAAAGGGCCGCTGAACGGCATCTTTCGGAAAAATAATTGCATACGTTGTCATTTTTATGAGATTTTTGCGCGTGGTGCATGTGATTGGGGCATAGACTGTTGTTTATGACAGAACAGACCGAAAATGCAACGCGTCTAGCCCGTCCGATCATTCGCCTGGCAAAGTTGGTGGGTATCGCCACCAGTTACGTCGGCATGAGCCGCGACTACCACGAAATCGAAGACGATGTTCTCGTGGCGGTGCTCAAGGCGCTCGGAATCGACGCTTCCAACGATGGGGCGATCGAGCAGTCCATCACCACCATTCAGCGCGAACGCGACACACGTATCGTTCCTCCGACCGTGCTGCACGTTGTCGGCAAGGAAAGCAAGGTTGAGGTTCACGGCGGAGCGCTTGACGTTCCTGAAGCTTCCATCATGCTGGAAGACGGTGGGGCGTATGCCGGCAAAATCGAGCTCGAGGGTGGCAGCGATACCGTGGTCGAGGTCGACGGCGGCTTCGTGTGCACCTCATATCTGGTGCTTCCGGCAGATCTTCCCGAGGGGTATCACACCCTTGAAGTCACCGTTGGTGGCAAGACGGAGATTGCAACCGTTATCAGCGCTCCGGAAAAGATCGAGCTGCTTGAGGACATGAAGGAAGGCTCCCTGTGGGGCTGGATGAGCCAGCTCTACTCCATTCGTTCCAGCGGTTCCTGGGGTATCGGCGACTATGAGGATCTGAAGACCCTGCTCGTCGAGTCCAAGAAGAAGACCGGCGCCGACTTCATGCTGATCAATCCGCTGCATGCCGCCGAACCGGTGCCGCCGATCGAGCCATCGCCGTATCTGCCGATTTCGCGCCGTTTCATTAATTTCAGCTATATTCGACCGGAATCCATGCCGGAATATGCCGTGCTTTCGCCGGAAGACAAGGCGAAAGTGGATGAACTGCATGAGCAGGTCAAGCCGCTCAACGGCAATGCGCGGATCTTGGATCGCGAAACCATGTGGCGTACCAAGATGCAGGCGTTGTGGATCATCTACAAGTCCGGCCTTTCCGCGCAGCGTCAAGCCGAGTTCGACCAGTATCTCGCCGAAGTGGGCGATGAGATCGAATCCTATGCCACATGGTGCCTGTGCTACGACAAGTGGGGCGCCTCGAATGGCAGCGACGACGATTGGGTGCGCAAGTACAATCGTGATTCCGAGGAAGTCGCGCAGCTTCGCGCACAGTACCCGGACACGCTTGAATTCTATCGTTGGCTCGAATGGGTCGCCACCGAGCAGCTGCATGCGGCCCAGCAGGCGGCGCGCGAGGCCGGCATGAAGATCGGCATCGTCGCCGACATGGCTGTGGGCGTGCATCCGGCCGGTTCCGACGTGTGGTGGAACCCGGAGCGTTTTTGCCAAGGGCGCCACGGTCGGCGCTCCGCCGGACATGTTCAACCAGCAGGGTCAGGATTGGAGTCAGCCGCCGCTGAATCCAATCGCTCTCGAACAGACCGGCTACAAGGTGTACCGAGATATGGTGCACGGCATGTTCTCCAATGCGGGCGCGGTACGTATTGACCATATTCTCGGCTTGTTCCGCTTGTGGTGGATTCCGGAAGCAAGAAAGCCATGGACGGCACCTACGTGCATTACGATTCTGACATCATGCTCGGCATTCTCGCATTGGAAGCATCCCGCGCCGGTGGTGTGGTCGTGGGCGAGGATCTCGGCGTGGTTCCGGCATACGTGTCCAAGTCGCTGTCCGAGCACGGCATTCTCGGTTGCGCTGTGGAATGGTTCGAGCAGTTCGACGGCGAATTCCGTGCGCCGAAGGATTGGCGTCCGTATGCGTTGGCATCCGTCAACACGCACGATTTGCCTCCGGCAGCCGGCTACTTGGAGTACGGGCATGTCAAATTGCGTGAACAGCTTGGACTGCTGTCCGGTCCGGTCGAAGAATTCCAGAAGTCCGCGGAAGCCGAACATAACGCCATGCTGAGCATGCTTGTCGACGAAGGCTATCTCGACGCTTCCGCGCTGGAAGACGAGCTTGCCAACGAAAACGAGATCATCGACGCGCTGTACCGCGGTTTGAAGGGATCGCCATGCAAGCTCATGGCGGCGTCCATCGTCGACGCGGTCGGCGAAAAGCGCACGCAGAACCAGCCGGGCACCAGCAACGAATATCCGAACTGGCGTATTCCGCTGGCTGACGGCGATGGCAATGTCGTGCCGCTGGAGCAGTTGTTCGACAATACTCGACTGCAGGAGATCGCAGCGATTATGCGCGGCTGAGCTTGCAGCGGATTGAGGCTGATTGCAGCTGATTTCGATTGGCGGAAGGCCGGCGATGCAAGGTAGGGAGACCTGCCAAGCGTCGCCGGCTTTTGCGTGTCGATTGCTGTGTTTCCGTATTCGCAAGTACTAGGGGTTGATGTGTCGCGAATGTCAAGGCTGGCGATATACTAGTAGATTGTTGTGTTTCCCTACGGGGTCCTTCAAAGCGCTTTTCCCACTCGCCATCGAGGACTTTCAGGGAGCCCACGGATAATGAGACCTGAAAAAGGCATCATTCCGCGCCTAACCAACGCAGAGATGTTGATGGAAGGTCCGGAACACAATATATAGAAAAGGTACATCGTGAAAACTTTCACTCCGAAGCCAGCTGATCTGACTCACGACTGGTACGTCATCGACGCCACCGACGTGGTGCTCGGCCGTCTCGCTTCCCAGGCAGCCATCCTGCTGCGTGGCAAGAACAAGCCGACCTACGCTCCGCACGCCGATTCCGGCAACCACGTGATCATTCTCAACGCCGATAAGATCGCTCTGACCGGCAATAAGTTGGGCAAGGAACTGTACATGCACTCCGGTCGTCCGGGTGGCCTGCGTCGCGATAGCTACGGCAAGCTGCTCAAGACCAACCCTGAGCGCATCATCAAGTCCGCTATCAAGGGCATGCTGCCGAAGAATCGTCTGGCCAAGGTCCAGCTGGATCGCCTCCACATCATCTGTGGCACCGAGCATCCGTACGCTGGCCAGAAGCCGCAGGTTTTCGAGATCGCTCAGGTCTCGCAGCAGGCTAAGTGAACCGAAGGGAGATAAGAAACATGGCTGAAAACACCAACAACTCCGCGGTTCTCGAGACCGAAGAGGAGCTCACCTCGTACACCACCGAGACCAACGCTGGCGCTGGCACCGGTACTTCCGCTATCGCTCCGGGCTATGGCACCGGTCGTCGTAAGGAAGCCGTCGCTCGTGTCCGCCTGGTTCCGGGCACCGGCAAGTGGACCATCAATGGTCGCACCCTGGAAGAGTACTTCCCGGCCAAGCTGCTGCAGCGTGAGGTCAACTCCCCGATCGTGCTTCTCAAGCTCGAAGGCAAGTTCGACGCTATCGTCCTCGTTGACGGTGGCGGCACCACCGGCCAGGCTGGCGCAATCCGCCTGGCGTTGCCCGCGCTCTGAACGCTATCGATCGTGATGCGAACCGCGCAGCCCTGAAGAAGGCCTGGCTTCCTGACCCCGCGACGCTCGCGTCGTGGAACGCAAGAAGGCCGGTCTGCACAAGGCTCGTCGCGCTCCGCAGTTCTCGAAGCGCTAAAGCTTTACGGCTTATTACGAAACCCCTCGGAAATTCGACTTCCGAGGGGTTTCTTGGTATTCCAGACGGTATTTTGACTGGCGTTTAGATGGTTGGCATCTGCTTCATCGCGCTGATGCTCAATGCCGGAAGCGTCCACAATGTCGGATCATCTTCCGACAGCCCATCATCGGCGGATTGCAGATTGTCCGCATCGTCTTTCATTTGCCAGTACATCATGTTGATGCGGTGCAGATGGTTGCGGAGCCTGCCCGCGGGCTTGCTTTCCGATTCTTCGTCGAATTCCGACACCCGTTCGATGGACGTTCCCAATCCCGGATATTCGCCGACAATCTCCGATGAGGACCAGACCATCTCCCATTCGATGTCTTTCGGCAGATGAAAACGCGTGACTCATCGAACCGTTGATCAGAATCAGCAGACTTGGCTCGTCGGGGGATAGCAGCTGCATGGCGAACGAACGGACGGAAGGATTCGTCCAATCCGCATCATTTGGCATCTGTCCATTCGGCAAATACCAATGCACGCGATCGGATTTCTTCAGCAAACCGATTTCGCTCAGGCGAGTGAAGAAATCCTCATGATTGTACAAATCGCGGGATTTACGCAATGTGATTAAACGGGAAGTGATATTGAACTGCTTCAATTCCGGCGTTTGTTCGGTACTGTACAGCCAATCCCAATCAAGCCAGGTGGTGTCGTTATCCTGCGTGTAGGCGTTATTGTTGCCGTTCTGCGAATTGCCGAATTCGTCGCCGGCAAGCAGCATTGGCGTGCCTAGCGAAAGCAGCAGCGTACCCAGCAGGTTCATGGTGGCGCGTTGCCGTTGCTGCACGATGATTTGATCGCCGCTGGGGCCCTCGTGACCGAAGTTGACGGAATGATTGTCGTTTGTTCCGTCGCGGTTGTTTTCGCCGTTGGCCTCGTTATGCTTGGTTTTGTACATGGTCAGATCGGCTGTGGTGAAGCCGTCATGGCATGCCACGTAATTCACGGACGCGGTCGAACCGCGGCCTGGATCGGTGGCGAACAGGTCGGATGATCCGCACAAACGTGTGGCCATCTCCTGCATGGTCATTTCGCCGTATTCTCCACCGCGCATGCGATCCACGTCGGTCAGCCAGAATTTGCGTGTGCAATCGCGGAACCTGTCGTTCCATTCGGCGAAGGGGATGCCGAATTCGCCGGTGCGCCAGCCGTTCGGGCCGCAATCCCATGGTTCCATGATCATTTTGAGATTGCCGAGCAGCATGTCGGAGCGCAATGCATACAGGAATGGATGGTAGCGGGTGAATTCACCGTCGAGACGTGCCAGCGTCGCCGCGAGATCGAATCGGAATCCGTCGATGCCAATGCGTTTGGCCCAATAGCGCAACGAATCCACGGCGAACGTGGTGACGTGCGTGTTGGTGAAATCAAGCGTGTTGCCGCAGCCGGTAGTGTCGTATAGGCGGCTGATCTTGTCTTTGGTGCGTCGGTAGTACGAGAGATTGTCGAGGCGCGCCAGCAAATGGTCGGGCCTTCGGGACCGGATTCGCAGGTGTGGTTGTAAACCACGTCCATAATCACTTCAAAGCCGGCCTCGTGCAATGCGCGCACCATGTCGATGACCTCTTGCCGTACTGCGGCCGCGCCTGCTTCTTGTGAGTGTTTGGTGGCATATGAGGCTTCGGGGGCGAAATATCCGAGTGTGGAGTATCCCCAGTAGTTGGTGCGTCCTCTTTCCTGCAGGAAGAGTTCCGATTGTTTGGCTTGGATCGGTAGCAGTTCGATGGAGGTGACGCCAGATCCTGCAGGTATGAGAGCGTGGCCGGGTGTGCGAGGCCTGCGTAGGTGCCGCGAAGTTCTTTGGGCAGCCATGGCGCGTTGGCGGTGAAGCCTTTGACATGCAGCTCGTAGATAACCGTTTTGCTCCACGGAACGTGTGGGTGCGAGGGTTCCCCTGCGTGTTTGTCGATGGCGCGGTCGTCTATGGCTACGGAAACTGGCGTGCGCCCCACGGAGTCGATGGTGCTCATCGGGCCGAATGGCGAACCTTTGACTTTGCCGTTCACGATCTCGCATTCATAGGAGAACGCTCCGGGATCAAGCTCCATTGATCCTTCGATGCCTTTGGCATAGGGGTCGAGCAACAGTTTGTACGGGTTGAAGCTCACGCCATGATCGGGATCCCATGGGCCGTTGACGCGGTATCCGTATTGCATGCCGTCCCAGGCTTGGGGGATATGCACGTACCACAGTCCGTAGTTGGGGCCGTCCATGCGGAACAGTGTTTCGCGAAGGTTGAGCGAGGGGATGCGTCTGGTGCAGATGCGCTGTTTTTTGGCCTGGTCGATGAACGTGAGTCCGGGTTCGTTGAACAGACGTACGGCGTCGGCATAGAAGGCGCTCGGTTGGTCAAGTGGTTCAAGTACGCAAAACCACACTTGGTCTGCTGTTTCTGAGCGGACAACGGCGTCCGCGCCACCATCGTCGGTGAAATAGAGGCCTGGGCGGGTTGCGTAACGATGCAAAGGTGGGTTCTTCATAACCTCATTCTAAACACTTTGAAATTATCTGTTGACTTACTATGTCGGGACCATTTCCGCCCATGTCAGATCGATGGTTGCTGCTCTGCCGGTGAGATGCCGTTCTGGCTGTTTTTGATGATGATGTGCATATTGTGATGGTGATTGTTGTTGAAAAACGTTGATTTTCTGCGGCAACACGCTTTGCAAATAACTTTATGAAAAGAGATTTGCAAAAGAATTTAAGAAAGTGTATAGTTTTCAATCATCGGGCAGAACGATCTGCCGGAACCTCTTTCATAGTGGAAAGGACATATCATGAAAGCTCTTGTACTGACCGGTGTCAAGAAATTCGAAATCCAGAACATGCCAACACCGCAGATCGAACCCGATGAAGTGCTGATCAACACCGCATATGCAGGTGTGTGCGGTACGGATCATGACCTGTATGACGGTCGCCCCGGATCGGCCGCTGCGGTGCCGCCGATCGTACTTGGCCACGAAAATTCTGGCATCGTTGCTGCGGTCGGCGCTGATGTCACCAATGTCAAGCCGGGAGACCGCGTCGCCGTCGACCCGAACATCTACTGCGGCCAGTGCGAATTCTGCCTGACGCAACGTCCTGAACTCTGCGACCATCTTAGTGCGGTCGGAGTGACCCGCAACGGCGGCCTTGCGGAACAATTCACCGCCCCCGCAAGTGTGGTCTACAAGCTACCAGATAACGTTTCCCTGCGTGATGCCGCCGCCGTTGAGCCGGTCTCATGCGCGGTGCATGGTCTCGATCTGCTGGAACTTCGCCCGTATCAGAAGGCGTTGGTTATCGGCGACGGTTTCATGGGGCAGATCTTCGCCCAGCTTCTGCAGGCGTACGGCGTGCATCAGGTGGATCTTGCCGGCATTTTTCGATGAAAAGTTGCAGCGTAACAAGGAGCAGTTCGGCGTCACCGAAACGTACAACACCACCCGCGAACAGATTCCGGAAGATTCCTACGATGTAATCATCGAAGCCGTCGGCCTTCCTGCGACCCAAGCTCAGGCCGTAGCTGCCGCCAAGAAAGGTGCGCAGGTGCTGATGTTCGGCGTCGGCCCGCAGGAGGCGCATTTCGAAATGAACACGTACGACATTTACAAGAAGCAGCTGACCATCCAAGGCTCCTTCATCAACCGCTCACCTTCCGCGATGCCATCTCGCTGGTCTCCTCCGGCAAAATGAACATCGGAGCCTGATCAGCCATGAGCTTGAACTCGAGCAGGTGCAAGACTTCCTCGACGGCAAGATCACTGGCGTTTCCAAGGCTGTCGTCAAGATTGGTGCCTGACATGATCCGCGTGCTTGAGCGTTTGGGTGTTCCGCGAACGCTGATGCTGGGGTTCCTTGCCGTCGCCATTTTCATGACTGGCGACGGCTTCGAGCTCACCTTCCTCTCCAAATTCATGGTGGATCAAGGATTCAGCTCCTCCCAAGCGTCGCTGCTAATCACGGTGTATGGCCTGTTCGCGGCGTTTGGCGGCTGGTCCGCAGGCGTGCTTGCCGAAATGTTCGGTGCTCGCAAGGTCATGATGTTCGGCGCATGCTGGTGGATCGGCGTTCACCTGCTGTTCCTGGGTGTGGCGATTCCCAGCCATATATACCCGCTGATTCTCGGGCTGTATGCGATGCGCGGCATCGGCTACCCACTGTTCATTTACAGCTTCGTAGTGTTGATGGCGCAATACATTTCGCCGTCGCGCCTCGCATCGGCCACAGGATTCTTCTGGACTTGCTTTTCTCTAGGAATCGGTGTGTTCGGAGCATATCTGCCAAGCTTCATCATGCCGTTGGTCGGTGAATACAAGACATTCTGGTTCGCGCTGCCGTTCTCCATCGTTGGCACCATTATGTGCTTCCTGTTCGTGCCGAAAAACAAAGTCCTGAAAGGCGAAGGATTAAGTCGTAAGGAACAGTTGAAGGAGCTTGCCGAAGGCGCGACCATTCTCGTCACCAATCGTAAGATTCTAATCTGCGCCATCATTCGCATCATCAACAATCTGCTGCTATATGGATTCCCCGTAATCATGCCGTTGTACTTGTGCACTACGCACAATGGTGGAATCAATATCTTCAAAACCGAGGAATGGATGCGCATCTGGGGATTCGTATTTGTGGTCACCCTGATCTTCAACACGTTCTGGGGCTGGTTCATGGACCGCTTCGGATGGGTATGGCCAATGCGATGGTTCGGCTGTGCGATACTGACCGTCGGTTCCGTCGCCTTCTACTACATTCCGCAATGGTTTGGTGCGAATGCGGTGATGATGATCATTGCATCGATTATTGTGGGCATCGGTACCTGCGCATTCTCGTCATTGCCGACGATTATGACGCTGTATGCCGGTGAGGGCAAGCAGGGTGCGGCATTGTCCGCATACAATCTTGCGGCAGGATTAACCACGTTCGCAGGTCCTGGCATTGCTGCGATTCTGCTGCCGGCCATCGGATACGAGGGTGTGTGCTGGGCGTATGCGGCACTGTACGTGCTTGCTTTTGTGCTGACGCTGTTTATTCGTCCTGAACAGCCTGGAATTAGCAAAAAAGCGTCACAATATGACGGCAAATGCGCCGCCGGCATCGCCGCATAGCGCATATCCTAATCACAAAAGGGAAAAACAATCGTATTCATCGTCATCAGGAGGTATTTTTATGACGAAAGCAATGTCTGAATTCACTACCGATCTGCAGCATTCCGGCATGCCGGCGAAGGATCTCGACGAAACCATTGAATCTATACGAAGAAGCTTGGTTTTGAATTGGCCGGACTGTTCCATAACGGCGAAAACCGTTGCGCATTCCTGCGTTACGGCCATCTGACCATCGAAACGTGGGAGGGGGATCCGGCTCCGTTGACCACCGGTGCCATCAACACTGGGCATTCGACACTCCCGACATCGAAGCCGCATTCGACAACGCGAAGAAACTCGGACTGAATTTCAAAGATAACGAAATCCAGCATATCGACAGCTTCTGGGAGCACGGCATTCGCTACTTCAATGTATACGGACCGAACGGCGAAACCATCGAATTCTGCCAGATTGTCAAATAACTGTCATGAGATGAGTACCGTCAAATAATCGCTGAAAACAAATACAGCAAGCGAAACAGACGGAAGAAAACAAAGAAGCGTGCGCTGAACCTTATATACGGTTCGGCAACACGCTTCTTTTGTTATGCAATCGATGCGATTAATGCGATTAATATGTGCGCAAAAGCGGTCACATATCGCATAATTCGCGCACGTACGGCTCTACAAAGCGCAATGCCGCGCCGATAATGTCTTGATGGTCGAGCGCCATTCCCTTGCGCAGGGTGAAATCCGTGGTGCCGAATGGCGTATGTTCCACCACGCGTTCGCGTAGTCCGGCCATATCGTCATCATCGAGATATTGTGCTGCCTCACCGCTGATGATCACGTCACCGGCCAGCACCGAGCGAATGTTCGTTACCGCCAGCGCCACATAATCCAGCCATTGCGAGAATCGTTTGCGGTGCTCCTGCTCGCCTTGTTCCAATACCGAGAAGAAGCCGGGCAGGCTTTCGCCGTCCTCCATCAGCGTTTCCGGCGAGCAATACGTGTCCATGCAGCCTAATTGCCCGCAATAGCAAGGGTTTCCGCCTGGAATCAGCGTCATATGTTCGATTGAGCCATTGCATTGGTTTGGCCCTTGGTAGAGCGATCCGTCCACGATGACCGCGCCTCCTGGGCGTCGTTCGAGGTAGATGCAGACGGCATCCTTCAGATTGTGGTCGAACCAGAGTTCCGCCATGGCAGAAGCGTCGGAATCGTGAATCATCAGCGACGGATAGTTGAGACCATGGCTGAGTTCGCTGAGTTTCAGGCCGGTGTTGCCCATGATTTTGCCGAAAGTGATCGACTGGCCGTCCGCCGACACGATGCCTTGCATGCAGAAGCCACGCCGAGTACCGTGCTGCCTTGTTTCGCCAGTTCTTGCGCGAATCGTTGATGATGCCATTCATGCGCTGGTAGTAGGCGTCGTTGTTGCGATAGGGGAGTGTGCGCTGTCTGGTGGCTACGGATTTGCCGTTCAGATCAATGGCGATGGCCGTGATTTGTGTGGTTTGGATGCGCACGCCGATCGCCACGCTGGAGTGTGCCGCGAATTCGTAGATTTGCGCTTTGCGTCACCGGTGGATTGCTGCATCTCGCCTTTGACGATGAGCGTCGCCTCCATGGCGCGCATATTCTGCGTGATGGTTGGCAGGCTGAGCCCTAATTCGTGTTCGAACATCTGCTTGGTGGCTGAACCTTGGGTATAGATGAACGCGGTCATGGCCTTGAGATTGGCTTCTTTGACTGATAGGGCGGATTGGGCTTTCACTGGTTGATCCTTCCTGCGCAACTTCTTTTTCAAGACTACTTCATAAAAGTCCTTTCCTTATGTCTCGTGTTGGTCTGAGATATCAGGTATTGCAAAAAAGTATCAAAAATAGCTGTGCATAAAGGATTTTCTGCCACTTTTCTGCGTCGAAAATATGTTTATCAACAAAAAAGTTGAGACGGTGACAACGACGTTCTACCAAGAAAAGAGACATGTTATGAAGATAGGTCTGCCGCGCACGCTATTGGCCGGCTTGGTCGCCATAGCGGTGTTCATGACTGGCGATGGCTTTGAATTGACTTTTTTGTCCAAATACATCGTGGACCAGGGATTCAGTTCTTCACAATCGTCGCTGATGTTCACCATGTACGGGCTGATGGCTGCGCTTGCTGGCTGGGCGTCCGGTGTGCTAGCTGAAATGTTCGGTGCCAAACGCATCATGCTGATCGGCGCGAGCGCTGGGTCGTTTTGCACCTGCTGTTCGTTGGTGTGGCGCTGCCGAGCGGCGTCTATCCGCTGATGTTAGGAGTGTATGCGTTGCGGGGTGTTGGCTACCCGCTGTTCATCTACTCGTTCGTGGTGTTGATGGCGCAAACCATCGATACTGCCAAGCTCGCGTCGGCCATGGGGTGGTTTTGGGCCGCCTACTCGTTCGGCATTGGCGTGTTCGGCGCATATTTGCCGAGTTTCACCATTCCGCTGGTGGGCGAGTACTACTCGCTGTGGCTTTCGTTGCCTTTTTCTATAGCTGGACTGCTGATTTGCCTGCTGCTGGTGCCGAAAAGCAAGGGTGCTGACACCTCTTCCATGAGCAATGCCGACAAGCTGCGCGAGCTTAGTCGAGGAGTCACCATTCTGGTGCATAATCGCCAAATCGCTTTGGCTGCGGTGGTGCGTGTGATCTGCAATCTGACGTTGTACGGCTTTCCCGTCATCATGCCACTCTACTTGGCCACTACCAACAATGGCGGCGGCGCTTGGTTTAAGGTTTCGCAATGGAGTCAGATTTGGGGATTCCAGTTTGTGGTCACCATTTTCGGCAATGTGTTCTGGGGTCGTATGGGCGATTCGCATGGTTGGATGCGGCAAATGCGCTGGTTTGGCTGCTGGTTCTGTGTGATCGGCACGCTGGGCATGTATTACATTCCGCAGTTTTTCGGGGCGAATATGGTGCTTATGTGTGCTGATGCGGTTGTTCTTGGATTGGGAATTTCCGCTTTCGTTCCTATGGGAGCCGTGTTTCCCGCGTTGGCGTCGGAACATAAGGGTGCTGCGATTTCCGCGCATAATCCTCGCTTCCGGCCTGACTACATTTTTCGGTCCGCTGATTGCGACGGTGCTGATTTCCACTATCGGATTCGGCGGCGTGTGCTGGACGTATGCGATCTGCTATGCGATCGGATCGTTGGCCACGCTCGGCATTCATCCTCATCAACCCGGATTTGACGATCGTGGCCATCGCATTACCACGATCGAACGTAACTAATCGCAATTGAATATCAATTGCTCAATCATCATCATTTTTCTCAAAAAACACCATTATCCACAAAGGAGAATAATCATGAAGCAGTCGTTCTCGAAGAGCAGGGCGTCATCAATGTACGTGAGGTGCCGGACGCCCCCGCACCTGGTCTAGGCGAGCTGAAGATCGCGCCGCATACCGTTGGTGTGTGCGGTTCCGATCTGCACTATTACACGCATGGTCGCGTGGGTAAATATGTGGTGAGGCAGCCGATGATTCTCGGTCATGAGGCTTCCGGCACGGTGGTTGAGGTCGGTCCTGGCGTCGAAGGCTTCAAGGTGGGCGATCGTGTGGCCATGGAGCCCGGCATTCCGGATATGAGTTCGCGTGCCAGCAAACTGGGCATGTATAACGTCGATCCTGCGGTGCGTTTCTTTGCCACTCCGCCGATTGATGGCTGCCTGTGCGAAACGGTGAACCATCCTGCGGCGTTCACCTACAGCTGCCCGACAATGTGAGCTTCGGTGAGGGTGCGCTGCTTGAACCGTTGGCTGTGGGCATGTGGTCCGCCACCAAGCTCGTATCAACCGGGCGATGTCTGCGTGGTCACCGGATCAGGCACGGTCGGCATGCTGACCGCGTCGTGCGCGTTGGCGGGTGGCGCTTCCAAGGTGCTGATCTCTGATGTGTCGGCAATCAAACTGGCGATTGCGGCTCAGATTCCAGGTATTATTCCGGTGGATCTCACCAAGGAGGATCTGGTGGAGCGCGTCCGCGAGGAAACGGGGGGCTGGGGTGCTGATGTGGCTTTCGAGTGCTCGGGCTCGCCGAAGTCATACGAGACATTCTGGAAGCTGATTGCTCCCGGTGGCGCTGCCGTTATCGTTGGCATTCCGGTCAATCCGGTGGCCATCGACATTACGGAACTGCAGGCTACCGAGGTGCGCATCGAAAATATCTTCCGTTATGCCAATGTGTATCAGAAGGCCATTGACCTCGTGGCTAACGGTAAACTGAATCTGAAGCCATTCATCACCGACACCTATGCGATGGAGGATGCCCAGGCGGCGTTCGATCGCATGGCCGAGGGGCGTCCTGGAGACATCAAGCTGCAGATTACCGTGAAAAACGACTGACGTTACGCACGTTACGGAACGACGAAAGGGGTTTGTGTCATGGGGGCTGTTGCACAAGTCAACGATAATCGGCATGGGAAGGCGGCTTTGGCTCAGACCTCTTTTGGTGGATTCGTGCCGAAAGGTGGAAGTCCGAACGATTCTGGCGTATTGGAGATCATTGTGCCGGACGCGCAGGCTTCGGTGCGTTGGGCGAAGCATGGCTACCCAAGCTCGTTGGCGAAATGGCATCATCATCCTCATATTGAAATTCATCTGATTCGGGAAGGTACCGGATTGATGATGGCGGGCAATGCCGTTGTTCCGTATGAGGCCGGGCAGGTTGCGCTGATTGGTTCAAATCTTCCGCATAATTGGGTGTCCGACATCGCTCCGGGGGAGCGGCTTCGTCAGCGTGATGTGGTGTGCCATGTGCGTCCGGAAACCATGCGTCTGCTGATGTCTGGATTTCCGGAAACGTCTGGTTTTGCAATGGTGTTGAAACGTGCGGGGCAGGCATTGGTGCTGAGCGGTGAATCCGCTCGTCAGGCCGGTTCGATTCTGGAAAACATGGAGGAACATAGTCTTGCTTGCCGTGTTAGTGATCTGATTCGTGTGTTGGATGTGTTCGCGCATGCCCCCGCAGATGAATCCTATACGGTGGTTGCGTCCGGATACGATCCGGCTGTATGCAGTGGTGCGGAACGTGTGGTCAATGATGCCATCGAGTACATTTCATCGCATCTGAGCGGTGAAATTAGCATGGATTTGGCCGCCCGCCAGGCCGGAATGAGCGTTTCGGCTTTCTCTCGTCTGTTCAAAAGGGCTGCAGGAATAGGGTTTTCAGATTTTGTTCGACGATTGCGTATCGGGCATGCATGCAGATTGCTGACGACCACGAATCAAAGCGTCGCTTCGATTCGTCGCGCTTGCGGATATGGTAACGCTTCGAATTTCAATCGTCGCTTCTTTGAAGAAACAGGCGAAACTCCTACTGGCTGGCGGAAAAAATACATTGGACGAACAAGATAAATAAATCGACTTTGTAAAAGCTCGATATGATTGATATCATATAGAAAATACTTTTATAAAAGATATGGAGGTGAGACTTGAGAAAGTGTGTGTGATTTATGATAAAAAGCAACAAAAACGCTCAAAATGATGTTTTTGAGGCTTTTTGATTCCATAAAAGAACGCAATCTAAACATTAAATGAACAGAAGATAACATTTCTCTTGCGACACGACACAGTGGAACATCATATTGCATACTCACTAAAGTGTGTCCTAGGTCACAAAAGACCAGCAACGCGTCCATCCGCTTCGAGGCGGATGGAATAACGGGAAACTACTTTGCAAACCCCCAAAGAATCGAGGAGGACTTCAAGTGGCAGACGCAAAGAAGGAAGAGCCGACCAAGCCGACTCCGGAAGAGAAGCTCGCCGCAGCCGAGGCTGAGGTCGACGCTCTGGTCAAGAAGGGCCTGAAGGCTCTTGACGATTTCGAAAAGCTCGATCAGAAGCAGGTTGACCGTATCGTCGCCAAGCTTCCGTCGCAGCACTGAACAAGCATCTGGTGCTCGCCAAGATGGCCGTTGAGGAAACCGGCCGTGGTTTGGTGGAAGACAAGGCCACCAAGAACATCTTCGCCTGCGAGCACGTCACCAACTATCTGCCGGTCAGAAGACCGTCGGCATCATTCGTGAAGACGATGTCATGGGCATCGACGAGATCGCCGAACCGGTCGGTGTCGTCGCCGGCGTGACCCCGGTCACCAACCAACCTCCACCGCCATCTTCAAGTCGCTGATCGCGCTGAAGACCCGCTGCCCGATCATCTTCGGCTTCCACCCGGGCGCACAGAAAGTGCTCCGTCGAAGCCGCCAAGATCGTGCGCGACGCCAGCCATCGCGGCAGGCGCTCCTGAGAACTGTATCCAGTGGATCGAGCACCCGTCCATCGAAGCCCACCG
>ENA-OQAZ01000849-OQAZ01000849.1-human-gut-metagenome-genome-assembly--contig:-NODE-849-length-16328-cov-4.089192_pt1 | contig 16328 bp, 17 predicted proteins | sample MGYA00242737_ERZ504531 | MGnify/ENA primary metagenome ERZ504531 (study PRJEB26092, sample SAMD00036244) | human gut metagenome | host: Homo sapiens | study: EMG produced TPA metagenomics assembly of... | reverse complement strand
CTCATTTGAAGCAAACTTTTCCAATGTATGTTTAATAGACTTCTTTTCTAATTCTCTTTATGTTTGAAAATTATTTCCATGAGAATTAGAAAATAAGTCTTGAAAATCATTCCACCAAAAAGAATCTATTTCTGATGGACTATCTGCTTTTCCATGTTCATTATATCAACTGTGAAATTTTCTTTACTATTTCTCCATCTTCATATACCACTGTTCCATAAAAATCCAAAAAGAAATGCTTTAATCATATTCACCCCCACATCAAAATTTAATAACTTATCGCTAAATAACCAAATACTATTATTTGCTATGTGCATACGGATATTACTATTTAATTTAGCTTTATCATAGCATAATAGCAAATATTCCGCATTAGAAATTTAATAATGATGGTATACCGCCATGCATCATAAATTCTACTATAACATCATTTCAGCTTTATATTGATTAATTTATTCATATATGTAAAGAACAATTTTAAAAGTCTTTATCTTCTTACTTTTGCTTCTAACCATTGTGTTTCTACTTTTTCTTCATCCAGTGTTTTATTGACTATATTATATCATAAATTCTCTGGAACTCTTCATAAAGTTCATCTCCATCCGTTTTTATTTCTAACCTTTTCATCACATCTGAAAACAATCTTATGCTTCCACTTACATCAGCTATATCAAATCCGAATACATCAGCCTTAACATAATCACCGACATTCTCATAACCACCCAATTCTGATATCTTCCTGACAATCCAGCCGGCTTTATCCACAGATTCGGTTTCCTTAGTTTCTACAAATTCATTTTTATTTGTTACATCCGTTATACTTTCACCCATTCTTGCCACATTCACATCAGACGTTTTGTGAATATCTGACATTGCAGATATATCCTTCTGACTACCGGCGGGATTTATTACTTCAACATTCGTCCCCGGCTCAACAACCGCTTCTGTTGTTCTCTCAACCAGCATATCCTCTTCCATCCCCGGTATCTCAACATCCCTGTCAGCAACAATCTCCTCATTCTCCGACACCGCATAATAAGCTGTATACAAATCTTCTTTTATAATGTCATCAGCAAGCTGTATCTGCCTCTTAATCTCTTTTTTCTCCTGCTTCAGCTCGTCCAGTTCTTCTTGCACTTCCACATGCCATATCTGATATTCCCGGTATTGTGCTTCTGTCTTAATACTTCGTTTCCTGCTAGAGTTTTCTCTATATATTGCCTTCTGTCTGCCCTCAATCTGCTGCATCTTTTCTTTCTGCCCACTTATGAAATCCACAAGTTCCACAACACTTTTGATGTCATTATTCACAAGCAACAGATATTCGTCCTGTAACCGATAAAATCTCTTCAAATCTTCCGTATACTTAGCTCCACCAACAACAAACCGCTTCTGCTCTACAATCCTTAACCTGTACAGCTTTGCATAAAACTTCTTCTGGAATGGTGACAGCTTCGTCCTGTGCAATCCTCTGATATCCGACGAATAAAAGTAAGGCTTTGCCATCCAGGGCATATCCACATGATGCCTTAACGTCTCCTCTGAAAACATTTCGTCTAGCTTTGCCAGTTTATGATAATACCGAAATCCCGGTGCCTGCACTTCCATCCACGCATTTTTCTTGAATACATATCCAAGTCTTTTCATCAGATATTTAAAATGCTCCACATTTCCGGCTGCATATGCACACATCTTGGCATCACGAAGAATTATTTCTTTCATGGACATTTCTCTTTCCCACTTGTCCCTACTGATATTCTTCGGATTTCTGCTGTACTCTGCCGGCATGATGGAAAGTCCAAGCTCATCACAATATTTATTTGTAATCGGCTGCAGATGATTCTTCCAATTGCCTTTAGGTGAATTATACTTCTTACCGGTTGTCATACTGACGCTATTCCAGATCAGATGCCCATGCATGTGCTCCCTATCGGTATGAACCGCATACACAGCCTCATAATCATCACCAAGCATATCCTTTGCAAAATGCTCCAGCACATACATTGCCTGCTCTGCCGTTACTTTTTCTTCCGGCGAAAATGATATGATCACATGATAGCCCTGTCTCTTACTATTTTTGTGAAATATATTCTTTGTCTCTTCCATCTGCTCAAATGCCGTATCCGGCAGCAGTTAATACTGCCCATCAGTACACATTCTTCTGTCTTATCCGAATTCTGGATATATTCCAAAGCATTCTTCAGGTGCGATGCCGGATTTCTGCCCTCTGATTCCATGATATTCAGGATCTTTGTAATTGCCATACTTCCAGCACCTCCCCGAATGTTTTTCTTTACATCATCCAAACTGTTCTGCAGCTTGTCAATATCGCTGTAATACAATTTTCCCTGCGAATTGCCAAGCTTTACTGCTTGATTAATATTATTTGCAATACCTGCAATAACACGGATTGCTTTTGCCCTGTCCTCTGGATAACTTGTATCAATGTTGCCTCCTGTCCGGATCAATTCTCTTATATAGGCACTTGCTGTCATTCCGGTTCGCTTAAGTGCTACTTTCAGAATATCCATATCTTTCTCCGACAGTTTTACAGGAATCTTATAATCTTTCCTGTCAGATTTGTATCTTCTCTTTCCATCTGCCATGCATTTCTCCCCTTTCGTAGTTTTCTAATGCTTTATAAAACCAATATCTTTTTATCTGTACCATTGCTTTTCCAACCTTTCTTAAAAATGTGTTCATAGGTTTTGCACCTCGCATTACATGCTCGGTGTATTTGGCGTTCACACTGCTCATTTCCATGCAAGCATGAAATTCGTAGTGTTCACTGGTTTTGCAAGATGCGGAAAAGGTCGGACCTTTTCCCGAAAAAATATAAACGCATCAGCGTTTACATAATTTTTCGTCTTGGCAGGAGCACCTGCACCCTGTATATGATATGTGGTGGCTAAAGTTCCACCTGATTTAAAAGTGGTGGCACTTTTTGCCATCACTTTGCTTGTTTGGTGGCATTTTCCGCCACCATAACTTTTTCTCGCTGATTTGAGCGGAGGCACTTTTTGCCGTCACTTTGCAGTTTTGGTGGCACTTTTTGCCCCCACTTTTGCATTTTGACGGCACTTTTTGCTCCAAACTTTTTCGGTTCTGATTGTGTGGGGGCGCTTTCTGCCCCCACTTTGTGGTTTTGGGGGCGCTTTTTGCCCCCATTTTCATGTTTTGGCGGCGCTTTTTGCCCCCACACCGGTTTCACCTATTCAGTTGTCTCTTTCACCATTACATCTGCATCCGACATCACATTTTCTGCTATCTCAGCACCATCTTCCGGCAATCCATTTGTTTTAGGCGGTATATCCACTTCATCCTGTTCACTTATCACAGAATCCCCAACTGCCGCTTCATAATCCATTTCTTCTGCAACCTTGCTCCGGTTACGCTGCGGCTCATAATTCGGATTGTAATAATCTTCGTAACCATAGATTTTCTGTTCAAAGTACTTCCTTGGACATTTGCCCCGCATGGTGAAATAACCTTTTGCTTCAAGCTCTGCATTATATTCCTTTATAATTGCATATGCCTTTGTCATCCCGATACCAAGCATCTGGCTTATCTCACCTGCATCTATGAATGCTTCCTTTATACCCTTCATACAGCTCCTCCTTTCATAAATTGTTATTTTAAATACGTATTTTCACAAAGTCACCATCCTGTTCTTTATTTAATCCGTATTTTTAGTTCGTGTTTATCTTAATATTCTTTTCAAAATTTGTCAATAGAACTTTTTGCAATTACGCACTTGCAATTCGTTTTTGCTTATGATAAAGTAATCTTACAATCATAAATAAGTCACTTACTGATACGTATTTCATTTAATATCAATCTGATACGCATCTTTACAACGGACTATTTCATGTAAAGGAAGGTGGACAGAATGACTAATTCTCATTCCATTAAAATCACTATGTCTTCTCCAGAAGAAATCGGAGGGCAATACAGAAACAACGCAGAGCACAGAAGATTACTCAAAAAGAGTTTGCACAGCATCTTGGTAAATCAGAACGCACTATCCAGAAATATGAGTCTGGTGAAATACTAATGAAGATAGATGTTTTAAAACAGATTGCTAATGAATTAAATGTTCCATGGCAGAAGCTTTTATCTCCAGAAGATAATAATATTCCCAAAGATAATACGACCACTAAATATCCGGCATATGAATTCCACACTATGTCAGATGTAATCAACGCTCTCTTTGCCATAACTGAACTTACTGATTTTTCATTTGAGCTGACCAACACCAAACCTCCTGAAAGTCCTGAATGGACTGCCGGGATTAAGGTTAATGGCAAAGGCAATGGAAAATATGATGCAGACTTCTGTCTCTTTATGGAAAACTGGATAACAAAGAAGAATATGCTTCAGACAGGAAAAATTTCAAAAAGAAAAGTTTGATTCATGGAAATCAGATATGTTGGCATATTATAAGGATTCCAGACTGGATAATGAAGCCGATTCAAAAACTGAATAATTGCAGGCTTACACCTTTAGTAAAGAAAAAGCTCCGGCACACTCCTTCTCGCAAAAGGAATAACCGAAGCTATGTAAGTGATTGACCCGAAGGCTTTATAATCACCCTGAACAAGTAGATTATATCATAGCCTTTTGATGATTGCACAACAATTTTACAAAAAGGAGATGATATTCATGCCAGCTTACAAAGATGAAAAAACTGGTAAATGGTTCGCCAAGTTCTATTATACGAACTGGCAGGGAATCAAAAAACAGAAGTGGAAAAGAGGCTTTGCCACCAAAAAGGAAGTCTTAGGATTTGAAAGGGATTTTCTGGAAAAGCAGTCTGCCAATCCTGACATGACATTTCAAAACCTTTATGAAATTTATATGGAGGATATGGCTGCAAGACTTAAGCAGTCAACTCTTCTGACAAAAAAGGCGGTACTACAGACGCATATTCTTCCATTCTTCGGTAGCAAGCCGATAAATGAAATCAAAGCCTCAGATGTACGAAGATGGCAGGCGAAGCTTATGAGTTCGCCGAATAATTACTCCCAGACCTATCTGAAAAAGATTAACACGGAGCTTAACAGCATCATCAATTACGCCAAGCGTTTCTATGACCTTAACACCAATCCCTGCGGCAAGGCAGGCACCATTGGAAAAGCAAAGGCTGAGGAAATGGATTACTGGACTTACGATGAATATATTGCTTTCCGTGAGGGTGTAAAAGACAAGTCGCTATCGTATATATGCTTTGAAGTCCTGTACTGGACTGGTATGCGAGAAGGTGAACTGCTTGCTCTATCACCTGCTGATATTGACCTTGATAACAAGACAATATCCATCAACAGAACATATCAGCGGATAGAAGGAAAAGATGTATTTACATCACCTAAGACAAGAAAAAGTAAGCGAAAGATTCCGATTCCGGATTTTCTCTGCCAGGAGCTATCAGACTATATCCAGTCAAGGTATATACTTGACGCAGATGAAAGGCTGTTCCCGGTAACAAAATCATATCTCTCACACGAGATGATAAGAGGTTGACAAAAACACAGGTGTAAAGAAGATACGAATCCACGATATCAGGCATTCGCACGCCAGCTTACTTATTAATCATGGCTGTGATGCGCTGATGTTAGCAGACAGGCTCGGACACGAGAAAGTATCCACAACACTTAACACATACTCTCATCTGTTTCCACATAAACAGCAGGAGCTTGTGCATAGTCTGGAATCATTGCAGGCGACAGATTCGCCAACACCTGAACCACCATCTGATAACCCTCTGCTTGAAGCAGCAGGTATCACATGTGAAGTGCCTCAGACTCAAGACAACGGCTCAGATGTAACAATCCGACCTCAGTTTGGACCTGCGTTAGTACCACCAAATACCGCATCAAGGAAAATCATCCAGATGCCACAAAGAAAGATCATATAGAAGAAATCCAGCAGTCATCAGTGTTTCTTGCTATTAAAGTTAATGACAACCAACTGAAAACGATAAAAAAGAGTAGTTGCTATTAGTAGCAAAATAGTAGCAGAGCAAAAGAAAAAGTCTCGGAATCCGCTTGTTTAGCGAGTTCCAAGACTTGTGGCTCTTATTCAAACTCTACAAAGACTAACGCTTTTTGTTTAGGAATTATTCTCTGTAATGTTTCTCGTTCTTTTGATTATTTGATATATCCATATTATCCTGCCTATACGAGCTAATGTTATCATTTTGTTATCGGCATTGATAACACCTACTCGATAACTGTGGATAATAACTATATGTAGCATGTCAAATTATAAGCTATTTTGCTTAGAGATTCAACACAAAACTGAAATTTTACTTTTCCTTATATTCATCTGGTATTGCTATTTGAAATGTTTCACACAACAGCATCACATCATGCACATCATTTTTATCGTGTTCATATCCCAAATGAAGCATTACCTGACTCAATGGTTCAATACAAGAAACAGTTATATCTCCAACTTTTCCAATACCGGAAAAAGTTTTTGATGGAAATATATCTCCCTCATAAACAATTCCGTCATCTGTAAATTCAAAACAATGTAAATCAATGATTCTTTGTTTATCATCTTTCCAGACAGTATGACCATCCGTTGTATAATCAGTATTTACTTCCTCAAATCCATGCTGCTTAATCACATAAATATAATCATGATAATGTTTCAGTTCAACAAACAAATCAATATCATTGTGTATTCTTGATTCTCTTTTAAGAAGTGCATCAACACCCCATCCGCCATCTAAATATACTTTAATTTCGTTTTGCAAAGCATATTTTATAATTTCACATGCATCTTCTGTACGTACCATAATCTATCCTCCAAATTCAAATCTTTGTATGCTTTCCAACTCACTAAAAGCCTGAAATTTGTCAGTCTTTCATCCTTTTTGTTATCAATCACCAATTAGCTGTAATCCATTAGGATTTAGCTGATATATTTTATCGCACACCTCTTCAATATACTTTCTATCGTGAGAAATGCTAATGACAGCCCCCGGAAATTCTCGGAGCATTTTTCTTATTACCGGACCGGACAATGGTGAAAAATTTCTTGTCGGTTCATCCAGAATAAGAACATTTGCACCACTTAAGCTCATCCTCAAGAGAAGCACTTTCGCCTTTTGTCCGCCTGATAACTCCCGAATCGGATGCTCCATTTCATCTGGTGTGTATTTAAGTGAACCAAGGTATGTTCTAATTCTTGTACGCTCTTCTTTATCTCCTGTTTTATCAAGGTAATCAACCGGTGTAACATCCAAATCCAGCAGGTCTTCATAAGTTTGAGGCATATATTCTGCTTTAATGTCATTCCGATTTAGGAGTTCTTCCGCTATCTTTTTTAGAAGAGTCGTTTTTCCTGCCCCGTTGGCTCCTATCATACAGATTTTTTCTGAACCTTTTATTTTTAAATGAATTCCTTCTGCTAAAATTCTTTTGCCATCCGGAGTCACAAGCTTTGAAAGTTCATATTCTATGACCGTTTTTCCTGCGGGAATGTGTGAGTTTTCATCCCCTAATTTGACAAAGATTGCTTCTTCCTGTTCCGGCATCTGAGTCATATTTTCATCTTCTTTTTCAAATCTTCGTTCCATTGCCTTAACCGTATGCATTTTGTCCTTTAAGTTTTTGGCAACAGACGGTGCTTGTCTGGTACAACTTCTTAATGCACCTTGTACACTCTGCATAACTCTTTGATATTTTTCATCGCGAATCTTTTTCTCCCTACGGTCACTCAGTGCCCGCTGTTTTTGGATTTCAAATTTATGAAGCCGTTCTTCCACATAGCGTCTATAGGGAAGCTTTGCCACGGTATATCTCGCCTTTGTTTTTCGTATAATCTGCTCGATATGTATCACCATGTTGGCAGTACGCTCTATCAGCGTTTCATCGTGTGAAATAAAAAGCACAATGTGCTTCCAGTCATTTATGATTTTTTCCAGTAATGTAAGCGTCGCAATGTCGATGTCATTGGAAGGTTCGTCCAACAACAGCACAGAAACATCGCGAATGAAAAGCCTCATAAGTTGTGTCTTGACTTTTTCGCCTCCTGAAAGACTACCCATTGTCTGGTTACTGTAGAAAAAATCATTTTTCATTCCAAATTTTCCCGCAATAACAGACAATTCTTTAGGCGTTTTCTCCCAGAATATTTCCTCTTCAGAAAAATATTCGTATATTGTTTTTTCCTTATCTTCATCGAGCATCTCCTGCGGAAGATAACCAAGACGTTCGTGTCCCATTATCCTTTCCCCATCTGCTTCTATATAGTTTTCTACAAGCGACGGATTGTATATCCACTTCATTAATGTCGATTTCCCATTTCCCTCTTCTCCAATAATAACTGCCTTATCTCCATCATTTAGCACAAGGTTGAAATCATTAAGAATTATTCTCAGGTCTTTTTTATGTGTTAAATTTAATTTTTTTATCTGCAACATTAAAGTTTCTCCTTTTCGAAGTCTGAGCCAATTATTATTTTGAACACACAAAAACGAGTCTTTTTTGCATACGCAAAAATAGACTCGCTAAATAGACCCTTATTTCTTTTCCAAAAGGAAAACAAAGGAAATGCCTCTTGCGATAATCCAACTTAAGCGTACACAAAACAAACCTATTCTCTACAGGCTCAATAACTATATGTGTCTTACTTAAATCAAATTATCTATTAATCATTTCCTCACCTTACACAAAATGTGCCTTTCTTTCTTCTAATGGCAATACTATCATACTGTATTTTTTGTGTCAATACATTTCACCTTATGGAAGTGCAAATTAAAATTTTCACTTCCTAATTATACATCCAACCATTACGAAATTCAATCTTTCACAACCTCTTTACAACCACAACCACAGCACTCCAGCAAACGCAGGAGCACCATACCGTAAAACGCTTATGTGTAAATCAACTCCGTTCCTACAACTTCCCTCACACAAGCCTGAATATTATTCATTCTTCCAATCCATTCGTAGGGATTATCTTTCTTTAATTGTTCCGTCACATCTTGTCTGTCGGCATATTCCTTTACCAGTCGAAGAAACATATCCTCTGCTTGCTTATCGACTTCTGCAAGATAACTATGCAGCTTTCCGCTTGTCAGCAGGTTCATATATAACACTTTATAGTGTTCCTTTAAATGCCTTGCATGTCGTTTCCCCCATAAACCAATCGGCTCTATTTCTTCTTCGGCTGGTACTGTGATGTTCGGCAATAAATAATCACCCACCTGTCTATAAGTTCCGCCCATTTCTTCAAAAATTGTCTTTGTCATTTTCCTTTTCCTCCTGTGATTTTTTGTCTATCGTGATCGTGTATTATCACGCTTGCGACCTTTAACTGTTCTTGCCTGCTCCAACAAATCATCTATCTGTTTGCGACCAAAAACCTTACGGAGCAGGCTGTAATCTTTATTTTCTGCTTTTAGGATTTTGTTTTCTTCGGTCAATCTTTCATTGACTTTCTCCAAACGCTGATTGGTGCGGTATAACTGTGCATTCGCTGTATTCAGCCTATGATAGTTGTCCCACCCCTCAAAGCAGCGGGCAAGCACCGTTTTGACAAGTTGCTTCAATTTCCTTACAACCGGCTCTGCCATTTTGGTTTTATATGCCTTTGCAGTCATAAATTTCTCTGGTTCTGGCAACTGATATTTCGGTGCAGTATCAAGCTCTATTTCAAGATTTGACAGCTCGTCTTTTGCCTTATCATAGTTCAATACTCGTTCCGACAACACATCAAATTCAATCTGTTTCTGCTCGATTTTCGCACCTAATGCCGCCACTTCTTTTTCTCTTTCCTGCTTTTTATAATCCAAAACAGAAAGATGTTTTTCGTGTGTGCCTAAATGTTCCCACTCAATCCCATAACGTTCCATCACCGCCGCAAGCTGTTCTTTTTCGGACTGTATCCATTGCGACCACTCCGTATCGCCACGACTGCCGCCCTTAAAACCTTGCGTTGCAAGAGCCTGCTTTAGTGACACTCTTGTATCAAGTCCACGCTTGCTGCCTGTGGTAAAAGGTACAAAATCTATGTGCAGATGTGGTGTAGCTTCATCCATATGCAGATGAGCCGAGAACACCCGAAGCTGTGGATTTCGCTCCTGAAAACCCTGATAGTATTCATCTAAAATCTGCTTTGCCAGTTCTCCGTTTTCCGTATCGGCGTTCATATTTCCCTTACCGCCCACCTGTAAAATGATTTCGTGGAACGGTTTTTCCTGCTTGGAACTTCGGATTTTTTCATAATAATCTTTTATCTTTCGGTCTGACCTTATCTGCTTGGCATTGTATCTTTCCAATGCTTCATCAAACAATTCGTGATAAACTGTCTTTATATTTTCATTGCAGTAGTCGATATTGAGATGAGTACGAGTTCCGTCTACATTTTCTGCTCGGAACTTTCGGCTATTGTGATTGACCGAGCCTTTACCGACCATTGCACTTATCGTTCTCTGCATTTTTTCATCTCCCATCTGTAAATTTCAACATTCTCAGGTTTTGTTACTTTTGTCAAAAGTAACGCAAAAGCACTTTTGACGGGTACACCCATCAAAAATGCGACCTGTAAACAGGTTTTGCGTTCTCCGAAGGCTCTCCGAGGGGTGAGCGTGTGCCGGTGGCACACACGCCTGCGAACCGACCGAGCCAGCAGGCGAGACCAAAGAGCCGCCTTTGAAAAGGCACTCTCTGCACACTCCCCTAAACTTTATCCGGTGTCAAAGTGTGACGATGGTGACAATGTTTTTCACAGCGTGCTGCTCTCAAAAACATTGACACCTTTGACACCGTTTGTCACGCCGTCTGCTCGGTTTCTTTCCAAAGTGAAACCTTTCTTCCGTCGTGTGTGCGGCTGTTCTGATAACGGATACCGTAATCACGAAACAGCCTGCTTGCGTTGATACTGAGCCTTAAAGAAAGTACATTCGGCTTTATATCCACCGCAAGCCTTTCGCAAAGTTCCGAAGCAGTTCCTTCCCATCTGTCACTTTCCGAAAAGAGCGTATCCGCTATCTTCTCAAGCAGAGGTTCGGGCGGTTCTTTCCACATCTCCGTTTCCGATTTTGCAAAGTTCCACACCAATCGCTCGCTGTCCCTTACAAGATGGATTTTCATATCCTGCTGGTCTCTGCCAGCAACATCAAGTGTGGCATTGTTGGAAGTACGCTTGTCCTTACTGAGAACAAATGCACCGTCTGCCGCACCCATCAGACCATTCGTGCCTGAAATCATATCGAATATATCTTCCGATTTTTGTTTGCGTGTATGATGAACAATAAGCATTGAAACCTTGTAACTGTCTGCCAACGCTTTCAGCCTTGCCACAACATCATAATCACTTGCGTAGCTGTAATCTGCTCCGCCTGCTTCACGCACACGCTTTAAGGTGTCTATGATAATCAAGCCTGTGTCTGGGTGTTCCCTCATAAACCCTCTTATCTGTTCTTCCAGTCCGCCATTGACCGTTTTACATTCCGTTGCGAAATACAGATTGCCTGTCTCCTTTGCACCGAACATCTGAAACAATCGCTTCTGCAAACGTGGGTAATCATCTTCAAGGGCAAAATAAAGCACCGTTGCCTTACGCACCTTATACTCCAAAGCGGTGTGCCTGTGCTGATATGATAGGCAAGCTGTGCCATCATAAAGCTCTTTCCCACTTTCGGGGAACCTACGAAAAGGTAAGTTCCCCTTTGGAGCAGACCGTCGATAAGTGGTGTCTGAACCTCAAACACCGTATCATACAGCGTTGTCATTGATACTGTTTTCAGATAGGAAGGGTCTAACTGTCTGAGTATTTCCCTTTGCATTTCTTCAAAAGATTGCTCGTACCCCTTGAAATCCGTATCCTGATTGACTATACTATTGTCAGTACATTTGGAAAGTGACTGTTCCGCATCTGTTGCCGCAGATACATTTGGAATAGTCATTTCTTTTTTATTCTCCATTCGCATCCTCTCCTTTCAAACCGCCGAGAATAATGGAAATCAGTTCTATTACACTCAGCAGCTCATCATCCACACCTTTTCCTGCTTCAATCCTTTTCAGTTCCGCAAGGACTGTGGCAAATTCCGTTTTCAACGCCTTATACACTCTCGGATTGCCCTGTACCACCACATCCTGATTTAAGCAACGGCGGTAACAATACTCCTGTTTTGGCAATCCTGATAGAGCTACAGCTCTGTTAATGAGTTCGTTTTCTTCGGGCGATACTCGAAACCCTACTGTGATATTCCTCCAACGATTTTTGTTATCTCTGTTCTTAGCTGACATTTTCAAAATCTCCTTTCCCTAAATCATCTAATTTTTCTGCCATCTCAATCTGCTTTGACGGAAAGAGGTGTGCGTACTGATAAGTAATATCAATACTTTCGTGACCAACTCGGTCAGCAATCGCCACCGCAGAAAAGCCCATATCAATCAAGAGTGAAATGTGGCTGTGACGGAGATCGTGAATGCGGATACGCTTCACGCCTGCCGCCTTTGCCCCTCTGTCCATCTCGTGATGAAGATAGCTTTTCGTCACCGTAAAGATACGGTCTTTCTTCTTCAATCCGTAAAGCATACCGAGATATTCTTTCATTTCCTCACACAGAAACTTCGGCATTTTAATCGTGCGGTTGCTCTTTTTCGTTTTCGGAGAAGTAATCACATCCTGCCCTTTCAAACGCTGATAGGATTTATTGATTGTGACTGTTTCCTTATCAAAGTTGAAATCTGCCGGAGTCAAAGCTAACAGCTCGCCCTCTCGGATACCGCACCAGTAAAGCATTTCAAACGCATAAAAGGAAACAGGCTTGTCCATCATCTCAAAAGAGAATTTCTTGTATTCTTCCTTTGTCCAGAACAGCATTTCCTTGTGTTCCTCACGTCCCATATTTCCCACCTTTGCCGCAGGATTGGAACGCAGTTCATAGTAGCGGACAGCGTGATTGAAAATGGCGGACAACTGATTGTGCAGCGTTTTCAGATACGTCTGTGAATAAGGCTTTTTCTTCTCATCACGATAGGCAAGCATTTCATTCTGCCAAGTAATAATCTCCTTTGTGGAAATCTCGCTGATTTTCAGTTTCCCGAAATACGGAAGTATCTTTGTGCGTATGATATGCTCTTTGGTAAGCCACGTGTTTTCCTTCAAACGGTTCTTCACATCATTGATATAAAGCTCCGTAAAGGCTTCAAAACTCATATCAAGGTCTGAAGAAGTCTGCAATTTGAACATTCTTTCCCATTCCTGTGCTTCTCGTTTGGTAGCAAAGCCACGCTTGCATTTCTGCTTGCGTTCCCCTTTCCAGTTCACATACCTTGCCATCACATACCAAGTACCGTTATCTTCATTCTTAAATACCGGCATTTACATTTCCCCCTTTCCTGCTCCGTAGAGCCTTTCGTAAAAATACTGGCGATTTACACGCCCTGCAATCGTAATAAAGCCCTTTGCTTTCAATTCCTCATTTAATTGTCTGATGAGTTTATATGCATAAGGTTTTGATACGTTTAGTTCCTGAGCCACATCTTCGGCTCGGATAAATCTGTTTTCCATATCCTTTTTCTTCCTTTCTTAAAATAATTTTTTGCTTGCCGCTTTCTCCGTGTTAAAGTTCCAACAGGCACTCCTGCTTGTCGGCAGGCGCTGTGCTGTCCCAATGCACCGCAGTACATCAGGCGCTCGCTCGTATAGGGGTTCCCGAAAAGTCGGAGACTTTTGGGGAAGAGGAGGAGCAGTGCAGCGAATGAGCTTTTGTGCTTGCACACAAGCGAACGATACGGAACTTGCTCCGACGAGGTCTTGGCGGTTTGGCTTTTCGGACGGTCATTCAGTTGTCGCATTAAGCATATTTGTTTAATTCGTAATTTATTTTACTAAACATATTTGCTATTGTCAAGTGGTTGCAAAGAAAATATTAAACATTTTTGTTTCGGTTTTTCTTGACTTCCACTAAACATTTCTGCTATACTTATTTCACTAAATATAAAAGGAGCGTATCATTATGGCTATCAGCGAAAGAATACATTTTTTCAGACTAATGCGTGGTATGACACAAAAGTATCTCGGTACAGCAATCGGTTTTCCAGAAAAGAGTGCTGATGTGCGTTTGGCACAGTACGAAACTGGTACACGCAAACCGAAAGCAGACCTTACAAATGCATTGGCACAGGTGCTTGATGTTTCTCCACAGGCTCTTGATGTTCCTGACATAGACAGCTATATCGGTCTTATGCACACTCTGTTTACCCTTGAAGATATTTACGGTCTTACTGTCAGTGAAGCAGACGGAGAGGTATGCTTAAAGGTCAACAAGGACAAAGGCAGAGAAGCATATGAACTCCTCAAAATGCTGTATGCTTGGAAAGAACAGGCAGACAAGCTATCTTCCGAAGAAATCAACAGAGAAGAATACGATAACTGGCGTTACCATTATCCAGAGTTCGACACCACACAGCGTTGGGCAAAAGTTCCATCACAGGAATTAAGTGACGCTCTCGTGGAAGCATTCAAAGACCACTTGAAAGATAAATAAGCACCTACAGGACCTGCCACTGGCAGCTCCCTACAGATGCTTTGGCAACGACAAAAAAGCCCTTAACTATGGTTATTAACCACAGCTAAGGGCTTAGTTTATAATATGGAATTTGTTCAGAGCCAAGCTCCGAACTTTAGTCTGCAAGCCACCTGTTAATTGTTCCGTTACCCATAAACCACTGGATAACAAGAATAATGGCACTTGCTATGACTGTTATCAATTTGTTATCAAAAGACTAATCGAAATCGCTGAAACCCGCATAAACACTGGCTTTTTTAAGCAACTCGATTTATTCAAACTCAATCGTAGCCGGTGGCTTACTCGTGCAGTCATACAGCACTCTGTTTACCCCTTTGACTTCATTTACAATTCTGTTTGCAACTGTGCTTAAAACGTCCCATGGAATCTGGGCGCAGTCGGCAGTCATGAAATCAGCTGTGCATACGGCACGAAGTGCAACGGCGTAATCATAAGTACGCTCATCGCCCATAACACCGACACTGCGCATATTCGTCAGTGCGGCAAAATACTGACCAAGACCTTCTACTCCTGCCTTAGCAATTTCTTCACGGTAAATGTAATCCGCATCTTGAACGATACGAACCTTATCTGCCGTTACTTCTCCGATAATACGGATACCAAGTCCCGGTCCCGGGAACGGCTGGCGGTATACCAGATATTCAGGGATTCCTAACTCCAGTCCGGCTTTTCTTACTTCGTCCTTAAACAGCATACGAAGCGGTTCAATGATTTCCTTAAAATCTACATAATCAGGAAGTCCGCCTACATTATGGTGGGACTTAATCGTTGCAGATTTTCCAAGACCGGATTCAATGACATCCGGATAAATCGTTCCCTGTACAAGATAATCGACAGCACCGATTTTCTTTGCTTCTTCTTCAAATACACGGATAAATTCTTCTCCGATAATCTTTCTTTTTGCTTCCGGTTCTGTAACTCCTGCAAGTTTGCTGTAGAAACGTTCCTGTGCATTGACTCTGATAAAATTCAGGTCATATGGACCATCCGGTCCGAATACAGCTTCTACTTCATCACCTTCATTTTTACGTAACAGACCGTGGTCTACGAATACGCAGGTCAGCTGCTTGCCGACTGCTTTTGCAAGCATAACGCTGCAACAGATGAATCCACACCGCCTGATAATGCACAAAGTACTTTACCGTCACCGACTTTTTCACGAATCTGTGCAATCGTTGTTTCCACGAAAGAATCCATTTTCCAGTCACCGGTACATTTACATACATTAAATAAGAAATTGTGCAACATCTTCTGACCTTCTACGGAATGCATTACTTCCGGATGGAACTGTACCGCATATAACTTCTTTTCTGCATTTTCCATAGCCGCAACAGGACAGTTGCCTGTGTGGCCTGTAATCTTAAAACCCTGCGGTGCTTTTGCGATATAATCCGTATGGCTCATCCATGTTGTTGTCGTTGCAGACACTCCTTCAAAAAGCAGGGAAGACGTATCTACTTCAACATCTGTCTTTCCGTACTCGCTGACCGGTGCTGTCGCAACTTCTCCACCCAGCTTATATGCCATAAGCTGTGAACCGTAACAGATTCCGAGAATCGGCACACCAATTTCAAAAATTGATTTATCATAAGACGGTGAATCCTCCTTATAAACACTGTTTGGACCACCGGTAAAAATAATACCCTTTGGATTTTTAGCTTTAATGTCTTCCAGACTTGTTGTGTATGGAATCACTTCTGCATATACATTACATTCTCTGACACGTCTTGCAACCAGCTGATTGTACTGACCGCCAAAATCAAGAACCAACACT
>ENA-OQAZ01000846-OQAZ01000846.1-human-gut-metagenome-genome-assembly--contig:-NODE-846-length-16350-cov-5.017444_pt1 | contig 16350 bp, 16 predicted proteins | sample MGYA00242737_ERZ504531 | MGnify/ENA primary metagenome ERZ504531 (study PRJEB26092, sample SAMD00036244) | human gut metagenome | host: Homo sapiens | study: EMG produced TPA metagenomics assembly of... | reverse complement strand
TTAAAAAAAAGGTTGTTGGACTTTCCTCAAAATCAATAACGTTATAATAACAACGAATGTCATTGAGGAACGAAACGAAACAAAAAACGAAAAGACAAACAATTAAATTAAGCGTCTTTAGCTTCAGTTGGTAGAGCACCTGACTCTTAATCAGGGTGTCCAGGGTTCGAACCCTGAAGACGCACTAAAGGCACTGTTTTTGCAGATATGGAGCTGCGGGGACGGTGTTTTTTTTGTGCGGAAAAACTCAGCGTTTATGCGGGTTTGCGGGCTCTTGTGCATATCTCCAAATAACTTTCTAACATCTTTTTTACATCTTTTAAAGTAAATTCCAACTTGAATACAGTGTATTCAAGATATCTTTAAAGCATTTTCCATAAGATTCATCTTTTCAATTTCTGTATACGTGTCAAAACAATAGTATTTTAATATTGTCTTTTCGTCTGAGTGACCTAACATTATTCTTACAACTATAAAAGGGAGCCGAAAAGCTCCTCCATAGTTTGCAATCTTAAATTTTACTAACCTACCATCCTTTTGGAAACTCCGTAAAAAGAATCTTTCTGATTGCCACCTAACTTGATATATCCTCTCTGTCCATTGTATTTGAAAATCATATAGTTATTATTGTCTTTTGAACAAAATCCCTCTAAAGTAGTAACAGCACCTTTTTTTAGAGTAAAGTTAGTTTTCCCACTTGGAGAACTATAAAAAACAAGATTTTTCATTGCTACAAATTTGTTGTCATAAAAATAATTTTGGTAACCATCCTGATAATACTCTGAGGTTAATTTACTCTTGTCTTTGTAATATAAAGAAGTTGCAGCGACTGTATCAGACACTCTTTTAAATATACCATTTGAATACACATAAGTATATTCCACATTAACTGCACCTGTAAGATATGGTTGAATTAAGTATTTTATTTTGATCGTATTATTTCCATTAAATGCAATATCATCAAGTGTGGTGTAAGCATGTGAAAAACCACCCAATTTTTCATTTAATACTGTTTGAAATTTATTAGTTGCCTTATTATATTGAATAAAGAAATCATCTTCGGAATATGAATAACCACTTTGAACTCGTATTATCTGAATATTATTTTTTAATGCTATATAGGAAATACAAACATTATCACTCAATAATGCAAACTTCTGTGCATTTTTTCCATTTACAGATATTGATAACGTGCCATTAAATTTATTATCAGACCATCCAGTTCCTGTGGCTTGGATATCAAGCTGATCTGCATTTCCGTCTCCTGTCAGATCAATTTTGGTATGTAATTCATGATTTCCATAGACAACATTTATCATACCTAAATTCAGCTTTACTCCAATAATAGGCGTATGAGTTGGAGTGTTATTAGATGGTGTATTCGTTGTTCCTACCGTAATTTTACAAGTTGCTTTCTTCCCACTTCCATCTTTCGCTTTCACTGTAATTGTGGCAGTTCCATTTCCAACAGCTTTCACAACACCTTTAGAAGATACTGTTGCTACTTTTTTATTGCTTGAACTCCAAGTAACTGCTTTATTGTTAGCGCTGCTTGGTGCTATTGCTGCCTTTAAAGTAAGAGAACTTCCCTTTTTAAGTGTAACTGATGTGTTATTCAGCTTTATGCTTTTTACTGGCTGCTTAACAGTAACTTTGCAGGTAAATTTTTTGCTTTTTCCATATTTCGCAGTAATTACCGCAGTTCCCTTTTTTCTTAGCCTTTACAATGCCTTTTGAGGATACTGTTGCTACACTTTTTTTTATTGCTTGTCCAAGTTAATTTTTCCCTTTGTTCCTGTTGCTTTCAAAGTGTAAGTTTTTCCAACATTAAGGGAAATACTCTTTTTGTTCAGCTTTGCCGCACTTGCTGAAACTGGCATTACAATCACACTTAGTAACATGCACATCAATAATATTATTGATGTTTTTTTAATCTCTTCATACTCATTTTCCTCCCTAAATCTTTTTCTTTAATAGTATCATGCTGTCCATTTTTTTACAATTGATCGTGTTGTAAATAGATATTTATTCGTAATATATAAAACAGTCATTGAACTCTCTATAATCAAATACAGATTGAGGAGTGATACGATATGAAAAACGAACAAAGCATGGCGAAGATGGCAGCAGGGTTATCACAGTCAGATTGAAGGAAGATATTTTAGCATCTTTAGACCAACTTGCCGCAGACAGCAATTATTCAAGGAATGAATTGATAAATATTATTTTAAGACATGGAATTGAAAATATAAAAATTGAATGAGAGTGGGCGCCCACTCTTTTTTCTTTGCTTTTGGAATGGTTAAATAAAAGAAAAATGTTTGAGGTTAGATTATGACAAAAGAATTTGAAGGTTCGGGACATGGAAAAAAGAAAAATCAGAAGATGAAGCCATTTCTTGTGTATCAATATCTTATGAGACACACAGACGAAAATCACGTAATTACTGGTGAAGATATTTGTTCTGCAATGGCTGATATTTACGGCATTGAAGCAGAACGAAGAGGCATTTACAGAGACATTGACGAAATAAATAAAGCTATCCTTGCTTTTGAGGAAGAGATTCCAATGGAAGAAGCAGAAGAAATGATTGAAGAAGATGACAGCTTGAAAAATATCATTTTCGATAAGCACCAAAAGGGATTCTGTATGCAGCAGAGGCATTATGATTATACAGACATTCAGCTTTTGGTTGAAAGTGTCTATGTTTCAAAATATCTGTCTGAACCGCAGGCAGAACGCTTGATAAAAATTCTATGTGAATTTGTCAGTGAGTTCCAAGAGAAGAAAATACGTCACAACGCCATTCTGACAGACAGAGTATTTGGATAAGATCAGAAAGACATATGAGAGTTGATAAAAAGATGTTAAAAGATGTTATAAAGTTGATGGATTCTTGTTTGGGAAAAGTACCTCAGAAAAAAAGGAGGGCCGGGTCTTGGAAGGGACCCGGCAGAGTATGAAAAGAAAAATAAGTAATGATCTATAAGATGAAAAAGCTATGTGCTTTATTTGTTTAATAATATACCGTCAAAATGTGATGGAACTGTGAGAAGCGTTTTAAAAATCTGTGAGGAAAATCTAAATATCTTATAAAGTCTTATAAAATCTCTCTGTGTTTGTTGCGACGAATCTGTGATTTAACCGAATCAAGTAAGTTCCTGCAGGGGTTGCTAAGAGCAATAAGCAGTGGGTGGGGGCTTGTAAGGATGGGAAATTCTGAAATTTGTACAAAAATAGTGAAAATAAATAAGACTTTTCTAAGCCGATACGGTATAATAAATCATAGCATAAAAATCCGGAGGGGAAATGAACGAGGATGGATGTGGTACACAACGTCATATGAACAGATGCGGAAATTTTTCGTAGGGGTATAAATGAATATATCTATATTTTATGTCCGGCGGAAAACGTAATATCCGGAAAATGGTTCAATTCTGAGGTATTCAGATGAAAAGGGAGGAGATGGCTATGGAGAGAGTATTTGAGGCGATCAATGGAGTGTTCAGCTTTATCGGTCCACTGTCTGATTTTCTGTGGGAGTTCCCCACGAATTTTGACTGGTACAGCAGTATTCCGATTCTGGGGAATATATCCTTTGCGATCATACTACTTCTTGGGTCCGGGATTTTTTTCAGTTTCAGGATCGGTTTTATGCAAGTGACTTACTTTAAAAAAGGAATCAGGACCATGACGGAGAAACGTGTTGTGGAAACAGGAATTTCGCCGCTTGCATCGTTTTTTCTGAGTTCAGCTATGCGTGTAGGACCGGGAAATATCCTGGGCGTAACAGGTGCTATTGCAGTGGGTGGACCGGGGGCCCTGTTCTGGATGTGGATATCTGCGTTTTTCGGGATGGCAGTTGCATACATGGAGGGTGTCCTTGCTCAGATTTTCAAGGAGAAGAAGGACGATGAGTTCGTAGGAGGTCTTCCTTTTTATGGGAGAAAGCTTCTTGGAAATAAGGTATGGATCGGTGTTTTTCTTTCGGTATTGTATATTCTGTATGCGCTTTGCTGTCTGCCGGCACAGGGCTTTAACGTTGTTTCATCAGTAGGACGCATGGCAGAGATCATAACCGGAAAAACCATTCCAAGCGGATCAGCCTTCTATTATATAGTAGGTACGCTGATCGTAATTCTCACAGCAGCTATCGCATTTGGCGGAATCAAAAAAGTATCCAGATGGACAGATATGATGGTGCCGGTGATGGCAGTGCTCTATATGGTAGTAGTGTTACTTCTTATCATATTGAATTTTACCCGTATTCCGTATTTCTTCGGAAGCGTGTTTGCAGGAGCCTTTAAGCCGGATGCATTTTTTGGAGGTGTTTTTGGAACAGTTCTTGCACAGGGCGTAAAACGAGGTTTGATGTCCAATGAGGCTGGTCAGGGAACGATCACCATGTCAGCAGCAGCAGCTGACGCAAAGCATCCATGTGAGCAGGGTGTGATCGCTTCTCTGGGAGTTTTTCTTGATACCATTGTGATCTGTACACTTACCGGATTTGTGGTAGTTATGGCACATTGCTGGACGGGAGCAGATGCGGAAAACTGGCAGGCTCTTGATAAACTTCCTAAATATACGGAGTCCATTGCTGTGCTGACTCCGGGAACTGCAATGAACGGGATCGTTACATTTCTTGTAACCTTATGTTTCTGCCTGTTTGCATTTACCTGTCTGCTTGGAATGATCAGCTTTTCGGAAATCGCAGCAAACCGTATCCGCAAGGATAAGATATGTATTAATTTTGTACGCTGCATCGGTCTTTTTGTTGCCGCATTTGGTATTCTCTGTAATATCGCAGGACTGGAGCTTGGAAATCTCTGGGCATTTTCTGATCTTGGAAATATTCTGATCGTATTTTTCAACGTACCGATCGTTTATGTCGGTGCGAAATATGTTTTCCGGGCGACCAGACATTATAAGAAGAATGACGGTACTCCGTTTACATCGGAGATAATTGGAAGAAATGACTGCGCTTACTGGGATGAGCAGGCAGAAAAAGCAGTGAAAAATTTTTCCGGAAAATAAAAAGTCCGGCGGGAGATAAAATTAGCATTGTAAAAGTGCATGTACTCATTTATAATGAGTAACAGATTCTAAAGATGTTATAAATAACAGGAGGAAAGCCTTGAAAAGAGAATTAGTTATTGTCATTGATTTTGGCGGTCAGTACAATCAGCTGGTTGCAAGACGTGTCAGAGAATGTAATGTATATTGCGAAATTTATTCTTACAAGACAGATCTTGAGAAGATTAAAGCGATGAATCCTAAGGGAATCATCCTTACCGGCGGACCAAACAGCTGCTATGAGGCAGATTCACCGACTTACCAGAAAGAATTATTTGAGCTTGGTATTCCGGTACTTGGACTTTGCTATGGAGCACAGCTCATGATGCATGTCCTTGGCGGAAAAGTTGAGAAGGCAGATGTCAGCGAATACGGTAAGACAGAGCTTCTCATCGATAAGAAAGATTCCAGGATCTTCAAAAATGTATCCGACAAAACAATCTGCTGGATGAGCCATACAGACTATATTTCCCAGACTGCACCGGGATTTGAGATCGCTGCACATACTGCAGACTGTCCGGTAGCAACTGCACAGAATGAAGAGAAGAAACTGTATGCGATCCAGTTCCATCCGGAAGTACTGCACACTGTAGAAGGAAAGACAATGCTGTCCAACTTCGTGCTTGGTGTCTGCGAATGTGCCGGAGACTGGAAGATGGATGCCTTTGTTGAACACACGATCAAAGAGATCCGCGAGAAAGTCGGTGATGGAAAAGTTCTCCTTGCCCTGTCAGGTGGTGTAGATTCCTCCGTAGCAGCAGGACTTCTTTCCAGAGCGATCGGCAAGCAGCTTACCTGCGTATTTGTAGATCATGGTCTTCTTCGTAAGGATGAAGGTGATGAGGTTGAAGGTGTATTCGGACCGAATGGTCAGTTTGACCTGAACTTTATCCGCGTGAATGCACAGCAGAGATATTACGATAAGCTTGCTGGTGTTACAGAGCCTGAAGCGAAGCGTAAGATCATCGGTGAGGAATTTATCCGTATCTTCGAGGAGGAAGCCAAGAAGATCGGTGCTGTAGATTTCCTTGCACAGGGAACCATTTATCCGGACGTTGTAGAGAGCGGTCTCGGCGGAGAATCCGCAGTGATCAAATCCCATCACAACGTAGGAGTCTTCCGGATTTCGTTGATTTCAAAGAAATCATTGAACCGCTTCGTGACCTATTCAAAGATGAGGTCCGTAAAGCTGGTCTTGAGCTTGGAATTCCGGAAAGACTGGTATTCCGTCAGCCATTCCCGGGCCCGGGACTTGGAATCCGTATCATCGGTGAAGTCACCGAGGAAAAAGTACGCATCGTACAGGATGCAGACTACATCTACCGTGAAGAAGTCGACAATGCAGCCGCCGACTACAAAAAAGAACACGGAGAAGATCCGTCCTGGATGCCGAACCAGTACTTTGCAGCCCTTACCAATATGCGAAGCGTAGGTGTAATGGGAGACTTCAGAACATACGATTATGCAGTGGCGCTCCGCGCCGTTAAGACTATTGACTTCATGACTGCGGAGTCTGCTGAGATTCCTTATGCAGTACTTAATAAGGTGATGAACCGTATTATTAATGAAGTTAAGGGCGTAAACCGCGTATTCTATGATCTTACTAGTAAGCCGCCTGGAACGATTGAGTTTGAATAACGGACAAAAAACCTCGGATGCCCATTTTACAAGGGTTTCCGAGGTTTTGTTATGTCTGTTGGCTCTATTTTGGCTCTATTTAAGAAATTTTGATAGGTAAAAACGTCGACGGATTAAAAAATATAGGATTTGAGCAACCAAACAAAAAACATAGATATAATAAATCCGATTGTGGCACTTAGTAAAGCTGAAAGCAGTTGCTGATAAGGACGTTTTCCTTTTTCTTGTGCTTTTTCAATTTCATCTAATTGCTTTCCTTCGGTGAATGCCACAATTTCTTTGTACGTCATAATATCATTTTCTTTTTTGAACTTTTCTACTCTTAAAGCGTAATATATCATAATTAAGAAAAGAATTCCCCAAACGATATATCCACAATATCCTAAAAATACTGCCAATGGCACAGCTGCAATGACAGTTAATATTAAAAGTACTGTAAAAATAGCTCCATCACGATTAAATTTCTGTATAGCTTCTTTGCTAATTTCTTCTTTCATAGTAGTAATATCTCCTTTGATTAGTTGATCAAGAGAGATATGAAATGTTGAACTTAACAGTAGCAGGCTATGAATATCTGGATAACTTTTATCATTTTCCCAATTAGAAATAGTTTGTCTTGTGACATATATTTTTTCTGCAAGTTCTTCCTGAGATAAATTCATATCTGTTCGATATCTTTTTATCTGTTTATACAGTTCCAATGCGCGTCCTCCTTTTTACGTGTTTTTTCTCTCGACCTAGACATATCGTATTAAATGTTAGTAAATGATTCTATCAAAATGCTTTTACATAGAGTAAATTCAATAGTCAAAGGTCTTTTACATAGTAGAATGAGAGGTTATATCTATTGTGGAAATACTTTTACAGTAATTCTGTTGGTTCCTTTTTTGACAACCATATTATCATCTACTAGATGATTTTTATATCTTCCATGTTCTGCTCAATCTCAGTGATAGTTTCTGCATAATTATCTTCGGCACTCAATTTATTCTTGGAGTTTTCCAGATTTTCTTTTATTTGCTTTGCTTTAAGATAGGTGCAAAGTTTATTGTTGATAGCAGCGTTCTGAAAAGAAAATTTCACAGTAGAAGGGATAAACTCTCCATTTTCATCTCTTTCTGCTTCAAATTTCATATCTACTTGCTCATCTAATTTAAACAGTAAAGAAAGTACATCAGATACAGTTTCTATATCAAAATCCATGAATAGATTAATGCTGATGCCAAGAGCGTTTGTGATTTTCAGTAATTGATCCGGCTTTGGATTGCGAATACCATACTCATACTTTTTGATAGTAGCCGGATTTATGCCGGAAAGATTTCCCAACATTTCTTGTGATATTCCACGTATATTCCGATAATATTTGATTTTTTCTCCGACAGTCATAGTGTTTCTCCTTTTTGTGCTTTGTGGGTATAGAGATAGTTTAGCACATTGGGACACATTTGTGTATAAAAATTTATGAAAAATACTTGACGAACACAAATGTGTACTATATAATACGAATTACAAGGAACACAAAAGTGTACTAAGATTAAAGAGGAAAGGAGAAATGAATATGGAGAATACGATGAAAATGTATATTACCGCAGATGAAGTTGCTGAATTACTCGGAGTATCTAGAGGGTATGCATATAAAGTTATTCGAGGACTGAATGATGAGTTGAAAGCAAAGGGATTTCGAGTGATTTCAGGGAAAGTGCCAAGAAAGTATTTTCAGGAAAAATATTATGGAATGGTTGTTTAGAAGAAAGAGGGGATGAAGATATGCCGGCAACAAGAGACGGAAAATTATGGCGCAGTCAGTTTTATTATAAAGACTGGCAGGGAGTACGCCGCAAAAAGAACAAACGAGGTTTTAAGACAAAAGGAGAAGCAGATGAATGGGAAAGAAACTTTCTTCAGCAACAGCAGAAGAATCTGGATATCAGTTTTGAGAATTTTGTAGAAATTTATTTTGCGGATATGGAGAACCGTTTACGGGAAAGCACGATTATTAATAAGCGATATGTGTTTGACTTGAAAGTAACTCCGTATTTCAAACATAAGAAAATGTGTGAAATTCGAACTTCAGATATCAGAGCATGGCAGAATGAGTTGATTAAAAAGGGATATGCTCCGACTTATCTGAAAAGTATTAACAATCAGTTGGCAGCGCTTTTTAATTATGCTGTACGCTATTATGATCTGCGTGATAATCCTTGCAGAAAAGCAGGAAGTATCGGAAAGAGCAAGGCTGATGAAATGGATTTTTGGACAAAACAGGAGTTCAAAGAGTTCTTGCCATCTATGGATAGTAAGCCTGAAGCAAGAATGGCATTCCTGCTCTTATATTGGACTGGTATGAGAATTGGAGAATTGCTTGCTTTAACTTATGAAGATATAGACTTAGAAAAACGTTGTATCACGATTAACAAGTCATATCAGCGTTTGAACGGTAAGGATATGATCACGCCGCCGAAGACTCCGAAAAGCAATCGTCAAATATCTATTCCGCCATTTTTAGCGGAAGAATTAAAAGAATATTGCAGTATGTTGTATGGAATAACGGCAAATGAAAGAATGTTTCGATTTACAAAATCATTCATGGAACATGAAATGGTTCGGGGGATAAAAGAAACAGGTGTTAGACGTATCCGTCTGCATGATTTAAGACACCCGTATGTCAAGCCCACGACAAAAAATTTATAACTTTTTTTGCAGTTTTTCGGGCAGCTTCATAGCTGCCCATAGCTGTTTCAAATGGGTGTTCACGGTTATACTTCCTTTTCGGATTCCTTAGTTTCTAAGAAATCCTGTGTTGCATATTCAATCTCAATCCGATCTCCTGGAAAGACGTAAACTTTATTGATAAGCCGGTCAATCAGAGCTTTTGTCAGCATGTTGGCGTTTCCGACTTTCTGCACAATTTCCTGTTGTTTCAGCTTAATCTCATAATCACTTTTTATCTGCTTTGTCTGTGCAGTGATGACAGCATGAACATTTTTGGCTTGTACCAGTTCCGTGTCATAAACCGCTTTTCGTGTCCGATAGGTTTCCAAATCAATCTCTCCGAGTGCATACTGCTCATAAAGATACCGCTTGCTATCTTGAATAGAACGGAGTTTTTCTTCATGTTCGGTCTGCTGGACTGTCTGCAAATCCAATTTATCCTTATTGCTATCAATTCCCAATGCCGGACACATTTGAGCCCGAATTGTTTCAAATACAACCTGCTCCAGATCTGCCATCTTTATGCGCACACCATGACAAGGAAGCGTTTCAGCCACCTCGGAATGACGGCAATAAAACCACGCACCATTTCGTAGAGACATTGCATGATCGCAGCATCCGCAGAATACCTTACCACGGAGCAGATAATCACGCGGCTTTTTATTTGACAGAGAGAAACGCTTAATTGAAGCATTGGCTCTCTCAAATAGATCCACACTTACAATAGCCGGATGATGGTTCGGGATTTTGAACCACTCACTTTCATCCTTTAACTGTGTATGTCGGCTGCCAATCTCTTTTACCTTTCTCTTGCCAATTACATAGGTACCGATATATCTTTGATCTTCTAAAATACGCAGAACCGTTGATGTACTCCAAACGCCGTTTGTTCGGGAAACATTGTAATAGGCCTTGCCTTTAAGTTTGCGATATTCCCCAGGGGTGGGGATATTCATGGCATACAATTTTCTTGTGATCTCGGCTGCGGTGTTGCCTTCAGACGCCCATTGAAATATCATCTGCACATTCGGGGCAACATCCTCGTCCGGTTCCATACGTCCGTCTGCACTCTTGCGATAGCCGTAAGGACAGATGACACTCTGATATTCCCCACGACGCATCTTTGCGTATTTTGCACTTTTGGTTTTCATGGACATATCCCGGCTATACCACTCGCTGATAAGATACTTGAAAGCAATATCAATCCCTCCGGTATCACCTTTGAAATTAGCTGTGTCAAAATCATCACTGACGGAAATAAAACGGGTGTGATAAAGAGGAAATACCCGCTCAATAAAATAGCCGGTTTCAATGCTGTTACGTCCAAATCGGGAAAGGTCTTTTACAATAATACAGTTGATCTTTCCGGCCTGAACCATTGTTAAAAGTTCCTGCACCGCCGGACGCTCAAAGTTTGTCCCTGTATGACCGTTGTCAATAAATTCCAAAATCTCACTGTTATCCCATTCCGGCAGAGACATAGCTTTTTCACGAAGAATCAGTTTTTGATTTGGTATGCTCAAACTTTCAGTTTTGAAATCTTCCACAGAAAGACGGATATAAAGGGCAATCACATAGTTGCGCACGGTTCCACCGCCTTTCCCTGAAATTCATTTTTGAAACGGAAGGTCACATGAATATTCCGCTCGTGGTCTATCTCAATTCGTTCAATGAGCCGTTCGATCAGTTCTACAGTCAGTACGTGATCCTGTGCCAGTGTTTTTGCATCCTTTTCCATTGCACGGTATCTGGCAAGCTGGTTGTCCAGAGAGTCCATAGATTTTTCAAATACTTCAATCTCACCAGACAGAGCATTGATAGCATGTTCATAATCCGCTTTCAATTCAAAGTATTCGTCATTTGTCAAAATACCCTGCACAAAATTTTCATATAGCCACGGATCAGCCGGCGTGTTTTTTCAATTTCCTGCCGTTTGGCCGACATCTGAATTTTCAGCTTATCTTTTTCCTGTTTTTGTCTTGTCTCCAACTGAAAGAGTGGCAGCGACATTCCCAGCGCAACTGTCAGCTCTTTTTCAAGAATAGCCGTAACAGTAGAAATCAGTTCTTTCTCTTGTATCATCGCACCTTTGCAGCTATCTTTTTCTACCCGGCTGTTTGTAAGGCAGTGGAACCAGTAAGTGTCGGGTCCTTTCCGGCGCTCGGCGCGTTGCCTGTGAAGGCTTCTGCCACAATCAGCACAGAACACTTTACCTTTGAAAATGTTTGGTGTGTAGGGACGTTTTGGAGTTGCTTTGCTTTCTTCACAGATCTGTTTTCTGTATTCCTGAACTGCATTAAACAACTCATGCTGATGATCGGTTCATGGGTGCATTTTGCAATAATCAGATTATCTTCTCCAGCCTTGACCTGCTGATGATCTACAATCTTTGTTTTTCCTTGCACCAGATCGCCTGTATAAACTTCGCTTTCTAAGATTTTCATCACTGTGCGGGTCTGCCATTTGCCACTTCCGATCAGTCCCGGACTGGTAATCTCGCCAGTGGTCTTTTTATAATGGCTCGGTGCCGGAATTCCCATCTCATTTAGATTGCGGACAATCCGGTTCAGTGCCACATGCTCATGTGCCCATTCAAAAATCTGTTTTACCACAGGGGCAGTATTTTCATCAATCAGAAGTTTATGGCAATTATCCGGGTCTTTCCTGTAACCGTAAGGCGCCCGTGCACCAATATAGTCGCCATCTTTCATAGCCTGCCGCGCCTGTGCTTTGATTTTTCGTCCAATGTCCAGAGCATAGGCTTCATTGATCATATTTTTCAAAGGCAGCATGATACCACCATGAAGATTTCCGGAATCCGCTGTGTCAAACTGATCCGTAACAGCAATGAAGCGAACATTATGAGCATGGAAATACTGTTCGATATAATAACCTGTGTCAATAGAATTTCGCCCTAATCGGGAAAGATCCTTAACAATCACACAGTTAATGTGGCCTGCTTCAATATCAGATAGCATTTTCTGAAATCCAGGGCGGTGAAAATTTGTCCCTGTCGCTCCGTTGTCGATATAAGTATCATACACAACGAAGTCCGGTTTATCCGAAAGAAAGTCATTCAGTACCAGTTTTTGGTTTTCTACTGAGCAACCCCGCTTTTTGTTATCCTCCACAGAAAGACGGATATACAGAGCCACATGTACATACAAAGATGGTGCCGGCATAGGAGCTGCCGTCTGTTTTCTGCTTTTTCTTGCCATTTAGCTCACCATCCCTTCTTCATTTTTTGTAGCAATCTGTTCAGCCAAAGAGATTGCTTTCTGATATTCATCCTGGTAATTAAATTCAATATGCAGTTCATCTTTACCCATTACCCGTATGCTTCGGATAAGCTGCATGACTGCCCGGCGGTCAATATCCTCCATAGTAGAAAATTTCATAAAATGGTTGATCCAACGGTTTCGTTCGCTTCGGTTTTCCAATACATCTGTAAGTTTATCGTTCCATTCAGCGATTGCCTTTTGGAACAGTTCAATATCTGCATTGTATTTTCGCTTATAAGAGAGAAATTCTTCCTTTGTCAGAATTCCACTCACCAGATTTTCATAGAGTTTTGCCTTAAAGCCCTCGGTCTGTGCCACACGCTTTTCATTTACTCTGATCTGTGCGGCATATTCCTGCGCCAATTCCCGGTTGATCCGTTCCTGACTGATACTGGACAGCAGGGCATCCAGAGAAGCAACATTTTCAATATGTCCTTTCAAACTGTCCTGCACACATTCAATCAGATCCGACTCTTTCAGCATGACCGACGATGTGCAGCCATTCTTTTTGCCGGTCGGGCAGTAATAATAGTGATACTCTTTGTCTTTATAGCGGTTCGTCTTGCGGGTCATACGGCAGCCACAGCATCCGCAGATCAAAATACCGGAAAACAGGTAAACCTTATCCGATTTGGGAGAAGTCCTTGTGTCAATCCTGCGGAGCCGTTGCACCAGATCAAAATCGTGCTTTTGTATGATCGCTTCATGGGTTCCCTCCACACGAATCCATTCCGAAGAAGGTTTGTCCTCACGCTCTTTTAATTTGAAATGGGGCGTTGTCTGTTTGCCCTGGACCAGTGTTCCGGTGTAAGTTTCATCCTGCAAAATGCGGATGATTGTAGTTGCAGACCATTTGCAATCCTTTCGGTCTGTATAGCCACCTTTTGCATGAGGCATTCCGTGATTGCGCTTATACGCTAAAGGCGAAAGAATTCCTAATCGGTTCAGTTCATCCGCTATATGGGAAGCGCTGAATCCCTCCAGCCGTTTTCTGAAAATATCCCTCACAACATTAGCAGCATATTCGTCTACTTCCAAGCTCTTGTGTTTATCGCCGACTTTCACATAACCATAAATGGTAAAAGCACCTACAAAATCCCCGCTGCGCCGTTTTACTTCCAGGGCGCTCCGTGTCTTAACGGAAATATCCCGACAGTAAGCCTCATTCATAATGTTTTTGACAGAAACCGTGAGATCATCGGCAGCGTCATTTTCCGTGTCCACATTATCGTTAATTGCGATAAAACGCACTCCATAGGCTGGAAATACCCTGCGCATATAACGGCCTGTTTCTATGTACTCACGACCTAAGCGGGAGAGGTCTTTGACAATCACGCAGTTAGCTTCGCCTTGTTCGATCATCCGCATCATTTCCTGAAATGCCGGGCGATCAAACAAAACACCACTATAACCATCGTCAATTTTTTCTGCCACAACCTCAATTTCCGGGTGTCGGGCTATGTAGTCATCGATCAGGCGCCGCTGGTTAGCAACGCTGTCACTTTCTACTGTTTTATCATCCGTATAAGAAAGACGGATGTACTTAATCGCTTTGTAAACCTGCATAAAAAAACACTCCTTTCGTTGCACAGAAAAATCCCCGCAATTCAAGAAGTGTGGTTATGCCATATTCAATTCCTTTTCCGATTCTTATTCTACCATGCTTTTACGGAAAAGTCAGCCCCTTTCTTAAAATTGCACCTATCGCAAAATACCCTTGATACATTCTTCCAGGGTAGCACCTTCAGCAGAAAAGCTGGCCTGTACAGTAAAACGCCCACACTTAAAATGGTATGGATTTTTGATTTGCTGAACGAATTCTGCAATCCGTTCATCACGGGAAAGTTCTTTGTTGACAGAGACATCCCGAATGTCTACCAGGGTACCCACTTCACTGACAATGGTATTCAATTCCATAGTATCAACTCCCTTCTGAAAACTGTGTTATCAAAACCACATGAATAGGTCGGATCTATGGTTATTACACACATAAATCCGGCCCATTATATCTGATTTCGATTTTACTGCCGTATTTGCCACGCACCCCGGCAAGTCCTTCTGTTATAAGGACGGGGCTGTTACAGGCTGCGGATAGCGTCACCGCATCATAGTCCCGCATACGCCGCCGCTTTGCCAGAGCAAGCAAACGCCGCAGGAACTCTCCCCAAGTCTTTAGGAAGCTGTGAAGAAGTACCATTATGATCTGCGTCGTTATCGCGTCCGGCCTGCCACAGCCGGTTTCGTAGGTTGCGTTTATCGCTCGGACAGCTGGATCCATCACCTCCTTAGGCCGCCTGTCACCGCGCCGCCCCATCTGCCGCTCGGAACACAGAATGAAGTACCTGTAACAGCGTATATTCGGTTGTCAAGGAACAAACAAGGGGCATGGCAGACAAATTGATATTGCAGTTGGGGTGGGAGGATGTATATGCTTCCTTACCACACCCGTCCAGCTTGTCCCGCCGAATATGTCCCTCTACTATTCAGTACATTTTTAGGGGCAAAGTTGCCGTCTGTTATAAAATTTCTTTGAAATATTTTTCCAGACTACGCAATCCGGCTTCGATAGAACGGGTGATCCGGCTTTTGTGTGTTCCTTCCGCTTTGGCAATATCTGCTTTGCTCATGCCAAGAAAAAAGTGTGCATAGATTCGTTGGCGCTGCTTTACCGGAAGTTTGGAAAGACCTTTATAAATCAACTCCGTCATTTGGCGCTGTTCCCAAATTTCTGCCGGGTTAAGAGGCTTTTGCAATATCTCACGCTCAATACCTTCGTCTCGATCCAGAGAGTAAAATGCTTTATAGCGGTATGTACGAATCCGATAGGCTTCTTCCAACAACATATATTCCCGAAGCAACAAAGCAACTTCATCCGGCACCTCAACGATCATGTCCTGTGTATAATACGGGTAATAATCCCGAAGATTGATTTTCTTCATAGTAATTTCCTCCAATTTCGATGTTTGAGTTGATGGCAAAAATCGAAATCAGAGGGTGGGCTGCGGCAGCGATAAGGTCTAAGTCTCTTTCTGATTAAAAAAAGGGTACAAAAAAGCGCGCCCGTACAAAGAACAGGCGCGCCAAAGCAGCAGTATGAAATTTTTCCGGGAGGTTGACAGCGAAAATGCTCAAACTTTGTCGAAACCAAAAACGCCGCAATCCATACGAGCTGGACTACGACGTATAGGTGACTGAATGTAAAGCAGTTTATCTGCAGATCTGTGTTGCATAGACGCATAGGCATTTCCTCCCATCAAGGAGGAACCTGAATCGGCTGCTTGATACCTCCTTGGGAGAAAATTATATCGGTTATGTTTCCTTTATCAGTCCGCAGATATTCGCTTTTTACTCTTTATATTCGCAATTTTCTACATATTCCGCTCTTAGAATATATGCTGCAAAAAGCAAGCCCACAAGGGGAAACAACACCTTGTGGGCTCATGTTATAGATGTTCAAATTTATAGCCGATCCCGGCGACACTCTCAATATAGTTTGGAAGATCCGGTTCAAAGCGCAACTTCTTACGCAGCTTACTTATATGATTATGAATCGCTTTTCTCGAATAGAAATCACAATCCTCTTTCCAAACCAAATCGGTAATCAGTTCGTAAGTAAAAACACGTTTGGGATTGGCAATGAGCAATG
>ENA-OQAZ01000844-OQAZ01000844.1-human-gut-metagenome-genome-assembly--contig:-NODE-844-length-16401-cov-4.434005_pt1 | contig 16401 bp, 15 predicted proteins | sample MGYA00242737_ERZ504531 | MGnify/ENA primary metagenome ERZ504531 (study PRJEB26092, sample SAMD00036244) | human gut metagenome | host: Homo sapiens | study: EMG produced TPA metagenomics assembly of... | reverse complement strand
GTGTGGTGGGCATCGCCGGTCTGGGTGCCAGCCTGACCGCCATTGAGAGCGGCCACGATCTGGCGCTGGCCAACAAAGAAAGCCTTGTCACGGGCGGCCATCTTGTGACCGATGCTGTCAAAAAGCACGGCGTCCACCTGCTGCCCGTGGACAGCGAGCACAGCGCTATTTTCCAGTGCTTGCAGGATCAGCACAGCGCCAAAACGCTGGAGAAGATCCTGCTGACGGCCTCCGGCGGCCCGTTTTTCGGCATGACCACCGAGCAGCTGCGCACCAAGACGAAGGCCGACGCGCTCAAGCACCCGAACTGGAATATGGGCGCCAAAATCACGATTGATTCTGCGACCCTGATGAACAAGGGCCTGGAGCTGATCGAGGCCGCGTGGCTGTTCGGTCTGCCCGAGGATAAGATTCAGATCGTCGTCCAGCGTGAGAGCATCATCCACTCCGCCGTGCAGTTTGCGGATCATTCGATCATTGCGCAGCTCGGTGTGCCCGACATGCGCATTCCCATCCAGTATGCGCTGACCTGGCCCGAGCGCCTGCCCAGCCCCGTGCCGGAGCTGGACTTCACCGCGCTGACCAAGCTGAGCATTGCAACGGCGGATGACGAGACCTTCCGCTGCCTCAAAGCCTGCAAAAAGGCTATCCGCAAAGGCGGTCTGGCTCCCTGCGCCGCCAACGGTGCGAACGAGGCCGCCGTTGCGCACTTCCTGCGCGACGAGATCGGCTTCCTGGACATTGGCCGCCTGGTCGAGGGCATCGTCGACAGTGATTCCTTCGGCGGCGACTACACGCTTGCCGACGTCCACGAGTGTGACCGCATGGCGCGAGCTATGTGGAGGCACATATCTGATTGGAACTGCCCGGTAGGGGCCGCACATGTGCGGCCCTCAGCTTTCCGGCAGACTCCTGCCTGCCATACACGCGCGGGCCGGGCATGCCCGGCCCCTACAGCTCTACGTCCAATACTTTACTTGTGAGGTGCCTATGACTGCATTGCTGACCGGCTGGCATCGCTGCTCGTGTTTAGCAGCGTCATTCTGGTGCATGAGCTGGGCCACTTTATGGCGGCGCGCCATTGCGGTATCCATGTCGAGGAATTTTCCATCGGCTTTGGCCCGCGCCTGTGGTCCACGACCCGTGACGGAACGACCTATTCTGTCCGCCTGCTGCCGCTGGGCGGCTATAATCTGTTCAGCCCCCTGCCTGACGAGGAGGGCGACGAGGAGGACGAGAGGGGGGAGAGCGCACCGCCGCCCGCCCCGAAGCCCCGCAAAACCACGCTTTTCCCGCTGGTCGTCAGCGGCCAGAAATTTGAGGATGCCACCGCCTGGCAGCGCTTTTTTGTCACGCTCTGCGGTGCGCTGATGAACTTTATCCTCGGCGTCGCGGTGCTGTTGGTGCTCGTCCTTACCATGGGCAAGGTCGCAGCACGACGATTGCGGATTTCAGCGAGAACGCCACAAGCTCCGCAGCCTGCAGGAAGGCGACACGATTTTGCAGATTTGCAGCAACCCCTGCTGGACGGTCTACGACATAACCGATTGGTTTTACACCGCGGAGGAGGAAACCTACAACGTGGTGGTCCTGCGCGGCAGCGAGGTCCTGGAGCTGCAGGATGTGACCTTCACCCCGACGCGCGACGCGGACGGCAATGTGCTGTACGGCATGGATTTCCGCGTTGAGCCGATGAAAAAGGACCTGCGGCACGTCATTGTAATGACCTGCGATATGTATAGTTACTACAGCAGGGCTATTCTGGGCAGCTTTTTTTGACCTGCTCGCCGGCAAGGTGGGCGTGGAGGAACTGTCCGGCCCCCTCGGCACGGTGTCGGCGGTCAACCAGGCCGTGCACTACGGCTGGCGGGAGGTACTGTCCCTGCTGGCTCTGCTGACCATCAACGTCGGCATCTTTAACCTGCTGCCCATCCCAGCGCTGGACGGCTGCAAGCTGCTGTTCCTTGCGTGGGAGGGTCTGACCGGCCATCCTGTGCCGCCCCGCGTGCAGGGCGTGATCAACACGGCGGGTACGGTGGCGCTGGTGTGGCTGATGATTCTGGTCACGATGCACGATATTTCACGATTCTTATAAGGAGAACTGCGATGCAGCGTCAATTAAAAAAAGAAGTCAAGATCGGCAACATTAAAATCGGCGGCACGAACCCCATTGCCGTCCAGACGATGCTGAATGTGCCCGTCAAGGATATTGCGGGCAACGTGGCCCAGGCAGAGCGCGTCGCCAAGGCGGGCTGCCAGATCGTCCGCGTGACCGTGCCCACCCCGGCGGACGCCGCCGTCGTGGCTGCCATTAAAGAGAAGGTGGACATCCCCGTTGTGGCGGACATCCACTTTGACTACCGCGCCGCGCTTGCAGCGCTGGATGCCGGTGCGGACAAAATTCGCATCAACCCGGCAACATCGGGGATGATGACCGCGTCAAGGCCGTGGCCGACGCCTGCAACGCCAGAAATGTGCCCATCCGCATCGGCGTCAACGGCGGCAGCCTCGAAAAGCACATCCTGGCCAAGTACGGCGCTCCCGTGCCCGAGGCCATGGTGGAGAGCGCCATGTACCATGTGCGGCTGCTGCAAAAATACGACTTTGATAATATCGTTATTTCGATCAAATCCAGCAACGTGCCCCGCATGATGGCGGCGTACCGTCTGCTGGCCAGCCAGACGGACTACCCCCTGCACGTCGGCGTGACCGAGGCCGGCGGCAACCGCATGGGCCTCATCAAGTCCGGTATGGGCATCGGCGGTCTGCTGATGGAGGCATCGGCGACACGCTGCGCGTCAGTCTGACCGATGAACCGAGAACGAGTCTACGCCGGGTATGACATCCTGCGCGCGGCGGCTACGCCGTCGCCGGTCCCGAGATCATCAGCTGCCCGACCTGTGGCCGCACCCAGTACCCGATGATCGAGATCGCCAACGAGGTCGAGGCGCGTCTGCGGGACGAGGGCTTTAAGAAGCCGCTCAAGATCGCTATTATGGGCTGTGTTGTCAACGGCCCCGGCGAGGCATCCGACGCGACATCGGCATTGCCGGCGGAAAGGACGAGGCCCTGCTTTTCATCCGCGGCGAGAAGATCCGTATGCTCAAGGGCGATATTGTCGGCCAACTGCTGGAAGAAATTCATAAGATGTAACCAATAAAGCCTTCCCCCGCGGGGGGAAGGTGGCCCCGCAGGGCCGGATGAGGGCAAGCTGTCCTCGGCAATCCGTTTGTGGGTAATGCCCGGCAACTCCGCCCTCATCAGTCGCTTCGCGGACAGCTTCAGCTCCGTGCCAAGAGCCGCCTACGGCGGTTGCACTCCGACACGCGCCTGCGGGCGCAGCCCCTCGGAGGAAGCCTTGTCTCTACACCCACTTGTGAGGTACCCCCATTTGAAACCATTTGTCACCCAGGTCTGGCCGCAGTTTACGGCGGACCAGCAGTTCTGCGCGGCGTTCGGCAGTGTGCTTGTGGACCGCGTGGAGCTTTACCGCACAAAAAGACAGGTCGTCATCTGCCTGCGCAGTGCTGAACCCTTGGATCAGGCGCTGTGCGGGCGTCTTTGTGCGTCCCTTGCCGAGGTGTTCGCCGGGTATGAGCTGCAAGTCCGCAGCTACTTTGCCTACCGAACATCACCCCGAGGCCGTGCGCCTGATGATCGAGGAATTGAAAGAAAAGGGAATGCCGGTCAACGGCTTTCTCGATAAGTCCGAGCCCGTCACCTTTGGCGAGGACGGCATCACGGTCCACGTCAGCGCGGGCCGCCAGATACTTGAGAGCGTCGAGCTGCCCCGCGTGCTGGCCGAGATGATCCAGGAACGCACAGGAAGTCTGCCTGTTGTCCGCCTGGCCGATTCCGGTAAGGCGCGCACCGAGGAGGAGTTTGAGCAGTACCTGCAGGAGAAGGCCCCCGTTGTCAAGTTCGAGGCCAAGGAGACACCGCCCGACTTTACGATTGAAGGTCTCGCCCTCACGAACAAGCCGGTCAAGCTGTTCTACGGCAAGCAGTTCAAGCCCACCGACACCCGCCGCCTCAACGATCTGGGCGACGGCGGCAAGGTCACGGTCTGGGGCGACGTCTTTGCTACCGAGGTCAAGGGCAGCCGCCGCAAGATTTATTTTACCTCCATCACCGACTACTCCGGCTCCGTCAACCTTAAGGTCATGGGAGAAGAAGGCGCGGATATGTCCAAGTGGGAGGGCCTCAAGCCCGGAACGACCCTCATCGTCCGCGGCAACTATATGTACGACAAGTACGAGCATGACTTTGTCATCATGCCCTACGACGTTTTGCAGGTCGAGCGTGAGCAGCGCCAGGATACCGCGCCCGACGGCGAAAAGCGCGTCGAGCTGCACCTGCACACCAAGTCCAGCTCGATGGACGGTTTCAACGACCCCGGCAAGATCGTGCGTCTGGCTCACCGCATGGGCCACCGCGCCATTGCCATCACCGACCACGGCGTCTGCCAGGGCTACCCCGAAGCGATGCTGGCCACCGATGCCATCCACGAAACAGACCCGAACTTTAAGCTGATTTACGGTTGTGAGGCCTACTTCGTCGATGACATGATCCCCGCAGTCTACGGCAGCGCGAGATGCCGCTCTCCGGCTCGTTCGTCGTCTTTGACACCGAGACGACGGGTCTCGACTCCAACACCGAGCGCCTGACTGAGATCGGCGCGGTCTATGTCGAGAACGGCAAGATCAACGAGGAAAAGAAGTTCTGCACCTTCGTCAACCCCGGCAAGCCGATCCCGCAGAAGGTCGTTGACCTGACCGGCATCAACGATGCCATGGTCGCCGACGCCCCGACGCCCGAGGAGGCCATCCGCGCTTTTAAAGAATTTTGCGGGGACAACATCCTTGTGGCCCATAACGCCCACAGCTTTGATATGCTGTTCATCCGCAAGGCAGGGGAGAAGGCGGGCGTCAGCTGGGACGAGAACACCTATATCGACACACTGCCGATGGGGCAGGCACTCTTTCCGGGGCTGCGCAACTACAAACTGGACACCATCAACAAGCACCTCGAGATCCCGCCCTTCAACCATCACCGCGCCGTCGATGACGCCATGGCGCTGGCCCGCATCTATGAGGTCATGCTGACCGACCTCGAGGAAAAGGACATCCATACGGTGGAGTCTATCAACACCGGCCTCGGCGGCAACAAAGAGGTGCTGAAAAAGAAATACTACCACCTTATTATATTGGTGCAGAATCAGGTGGGCTTAAAGAACCTCTACCGCATTGTCAGCGCCGCCCACACGCAGTATTTCTTTAAGAAACCGCGCGTGCCGCGCAGCCTGCTGAACCAGTACCGCGAGGGCCTGTTGCTCTCCCCGGCCTGTGAAGCAGGTGAGCTTTACAGGGCAATCGTGGCCGGTCAGCCCTACGAACAGCTGCTCCGCATTGCCGATTATTACGATTATCTCGAGGTGCAGCCGCTCGGCAACAATGAATTCATGGTGCGCAACGGGCAGGTGGACTCGATCGAGGCCATCAAAAACTTCAACCGCACCGTCATAAAGCTGGGCGAGGACCTGCATAAGCCGGTTGTCGCCACGGGCGACTCCCATTTTCAGGAGCCGGAGGACTGGATCTACCGCGCTGTTCTGCAGGCCGGCAACGGCTTCAAGGACGCGGACAACCAGGCCCCGCTCTACTTCCGCACCACGCCCGATATGCTGGAGGATTTCAGCTATCTGCCGCAGGAAAAGGCGTATGAAATTGTGGTGACGAACCCCAACAAGATCGCCGCGACCATCGACAACAACCTGCGCGCCATCCCCAAGGGCACCTACCCGCCCAGCATCCCGGGCGCGGAACAGGAGCTGCGCGACGACACCTGGAAGCATGCGGCGCGCGACTACGGCAGCCCGCTGCCCGACGTGCTGCAAAAGCGGCTGAAAAAGGAACTGGACTCCATCTGCGGCCACGGTTACGCCGTTTTGTACGTCATTGCCGTGCGTCTGGTGGCCTACTCCAATGCGGGCGGCTATCAGGTCGGCAGCCGCGGCTCCGTCGGCTCATCCGCCGTCGCGCACTTTTCCGGCATTTCCGAGGTCAACTCGATGCCGCCGCACTATCTGTGCCCCAACTGTAAGCACAGCGAGTGGATCAACGATGGCATACACTTTGACGGCTTCGACCTGCCCGACAAGACCTGCCCGGTCTGCGGCAAGCCGATGATCGTCGAGGGCCACGACATCCCGTTTGAGACCTTCCTCGGCTTCTACGGCGACAAGGAGCCTGATATTGACCTGAACTTCTCGGGCATGTATCAGTCCCACGTCCACCGCTACACCGAGGAACTGTTCGGCAAGGAAAACGTGTTCAAGGCGGGCACGGTCTCCGGTCTGCAGGATAAGACCGCCTACGGCTACGTCAAAAAATACCTCGAGGAGCGCGGCAAGACCGTCAACCGCGCCGAGGAAAACCGCCTTGTTATGGGCTGCACCGGCGTCAAGCGCACGACGGTCAGCACCCCGGCGGCATGGTCGTTGTGCCGGATACCTTCGACATTTACGACTTCTGCGCCATCCAGCACCCGGCGGACGACGTCAAGGGCGGTCTGCTGACGACCCACTTTGAATTTAAATACCTGCACGATACGCTGCTCAAGCTGGATGAACTGGGCCATGATGTGCCGACCTTCTACAAGTTCTTTGAGGAATACTCCGGCATTCCGATTGATTCCGTCCCGATGAACGACGAGAAGGTCTACAGTCTGCTGACCAGCCCCGAGGCCCTCGGCGTGACGGAGGAACAGATCGGCTCCAAGACCGGCACGTTCGGCATCCCCGAAATGGGCACAAACTTCGTGCGCCAGATGCTTTTGGACGCTCAGCCGAAGAATTTCTCCGAGCTGATCCAAATCTCCGGCCTGTCCCACGGCACCGACGTCTGGACCGGCAACGCCGACGAGCTGATCCGCTCGGGCACCTGCACGATTGCGGAGGTCATCGGCTGCCGTGACAGCATCATGCTGTACCTGCTGCGCAAGGGACTGGAGCCGAAGATGTCGTTCGACATCATGGAGGCCGTGCGTAAGGGCAAGGTCGCCAAGGGCGGCTTCAAGCCGGGTGGGAGGAAGCCATGCGCGAGCACGATGTGCCCGACTGGTATATTGAATCCTGCCGCAAGATCAAGTATATGTTCCCCAAGGCCCACGCCGTGGCCTACCTGATGGCGGCCATCCGCCTGATGTGGTTCAAGGTCTACCACCCGGCCATCTTCTACGCGGTGTACTTCACGGTGCGCGGCGCGGATATTGACTACGAGGCCGCCGTGGGCGGCGTCCGTGTGGCGAAGCAGCACCTGCGCGACAACGAAAAGATCCCCAAGGACGAGCGCACTGCCAAGGACGATGACGCGCTGGTCAGCCTGCAGCTGGAAAACGAAATGCTGCAGCGCGGCTGCGAGTTTTTGCCCATCGAGCTGGGCAGGAGCTACGCCAGCAAGTACGTGGTTGAGGACGGCAAGGTGCGTCTGCCGTTCACGGCCATCCGCGGTCTGGGTGATGCCGCCGCCGTTGCGCTGGAACAGGCCACGATGCACGGGCAGGAGTATATCTCGGTGGAGGAATTGCAGCAGGCCAGCGGCGTGGCGCAGTCTGTTTTTGACAAGCTCCGCGCCGTCGGTGCTTTGGGCAATCTGCCCGAAACGAGCCAGGTGGATTTGTTCAGTATGATATAAAGGTGAGGGGCTCTGCCGCTTTGCCGCTGCCGCCAACTTGCCCCCTTGACAACCTACCTGATTTGCGCTATAATAGCAGTCACTGATGCGGGATTAGCTCATCCGGTAGAGTGACTGCTTCCCAAGCAGTAGGTGGCGAGTTCGAGACTCGTATCCCGCTCCAAGATACCCCGAGGCGTTTCGCTTCGGGGTATTTTTATTTGTGCAAAAAGAGGTGCCGACCATGCTTGACGCATTCCCGATCTATCACTGGTTCCACAACGGCAACCCGTATTCCGGGGCAGAGGGCGGTATGCGCTATGTCATCACCCCATCAAGGTGCCCGACCCGAGCGACGAGAGCGGCAAGAAAAAGCGCGAGGCCCTCTGCGCCGAGGTCTGGCCCGGCCCGTGGAGCATCGAGCATACCGCCGAGGAAAAGATCGAGACGCAGCTGTTTGACGGCGACCAGGCGGGCTTGGATAAGGCCGTCGCCTGGCTGCATGAGCGTTACACCGCCGAGGCAGACCGCTGGACGGACATCTCGTCGATCCTCGACTGTGAGCCGGACCGCTGACGACTGATGAACACCTGCTGCTGATAAGCTGCTGGCGGATGCCCGGCGCGAGGCCGACGACATTGTGAGCCGGGCCAACAGGGAGGCCGACAGACAGTGGGAGCTTTTCCGTCGGCAGGTGAGCAGGGCACCCCGCGCAGAGACCGGGGTGCGGCTTTTGCGTAAAAACGCGATTTGTACAAAAGCAGGTTGCACAAGACTGGCAAAGAGCGTACAATAGTGCTAAATGAGGCGATTTGTATGTGGTTACTGTACGCAGTCGGCTCTGCGCTGTTCGCGGGTCTGACATCCATTCTGGCAAAATGCGGCATTCGCAAAACGGATTCCACCGTGGCCACGGCCATCCGCACGATCATTGTGCTGATTTTTGCGTGGGTCATGGTGTTTGTGGTCGGCTCGCAGGGGACGATTGCCAGCATCCCGGCCAGAAGTCTGGTATTCCTGGGGCTGTCGGGTCTGGCTACGGGTGTCAGCTGGCTGTGCTATTTTTATGCCTTGCAGCGCGGGCCAATCGATAAGGTCGTGCCCATCGACAAGAGCAGCACGGTCATGACGATCTTGCTGGCTGCACTGCTGCTGGGCGAGAGTGTGACCTTGACCAGGGGCATCGGCGTTGTGCTGATCGCCGCCGGCACGTTCCTGATGATCGAGAAAAAGGGCGGCGTCCAGAAAGAGGAAAACGGCTGGATGGTGGCGGCGTTCGGTTCGGCCATTTTTGCGGCGCTGACCTCGATCCTGGGCAAGGCCGGCATCACCGGGGTCGAGTCCAATCTCGGTACGGCGCTGCGCACCGGCGTGGTGCTCATCATGGCGTGGGTCATGGTGTTTGTGCAGGGCAAGCAGGGCCAGGTGAAGGCGGTGCCCAAAAATGAACTTGGCTTCATCTGTCTGTCGGGCCTGGCGACGGGTGCCAGCTGGCTGTGCTATTACAAAGCGCTGCAGCTTGGCCCGGCCAGCCTCGTCGCGCCCATCGATAAGCTGAGCATACTGGTCACGGTGCTGTTCTCCTACATCGTGTTCCATGAGCGCCTGAACAGAAAGGCTCTGACAGGTCTGGCCGTGCTTGTCGCGGGCACACTCGTCATGCTGGTATAAAATTTATCATAACGGCAGCACCTTTTCCTGCAAAGGTGTTGCTTTTTTTGCTGTCTTTTGCCATAATAAATATATATGCAATAGGCAGGCTTATGCAGGAAAGGAGGCACAGCAGATGGCGAAAATCGCCGTGGTCGAGGACAACGACGCCATGCGGGCGCAGCTCTGCGGGTTCATCGCGCAGTATGCGCAGGAGAGTGGACACCAGCTGGACGTGACCGCCTTCTCGGACGGGGCACAGCTTGTGGAACCGTACCGCCCCGGGTTTGACATCATTTTTCTGGATATTGAGATGCCAAAGCTCGGCGGTATGCCGACGGCGGAGCGCATCCGCAGGCAGGACCGGATGTGGTGCTCGTGTTCGTCACCAACATGGCACAGTATGCCATCCGCGGGTATGAGGTCGACGCGCTCGACTTTGTGCTCAAGCCCGTCAGCTACTACCAGTTCAGCACCAAGCTGGAGCGCGCCTTGCAGCGCATCCAGCGCCGCCGCGGCGGGCAGGTGGCCTTGCAGGTCAGCGGCGGGGTGCAGCTGCTGGATACCGACGACATCCTTTATCTGGAAACGCGGGACCGCCTTTTGCACTACCACACGGCCACGGATACCTGGTCGGTGCGCGGCAGTCTGCTGAAGGCCGAAAAGGATCTGGCTGCCTACCACTTTGCGCGCTGCAACCAGTGCTATCTGGTCAACCTGCGCCACGTCAGGGGCGTGCAGGATGATCTGGTGCAGGTGGGGGAGGAGCGGCTGGAGATCAGCCGCCGCCAGCGCACGGCTTTTCTGGCCGCGCTGGCGGCCCTATGTCGGGGGTGCGCTGTAGGTGGATACACTTCTGACATGGGTGGTTTGTGCTGTCGGCCTGTGCGGTGCGGAGCTGGCCTACTGGCTGCCGCTGAAAAAACGCAGGAATTTTACCATGCGCACCGCCCTGAATTTTATCGCGGCAGTGCTGCTTGCGCAGGTCATCATCTGGGCCAACAGCGGCCACGCCAAGCCGGCGATGCTGCTGGTGATTTACGGCGGTTATTTCATCTGGGCTGCGGTGGCAACCCATCTCTGCACGCTGCTGGACTGGTCGGCCAGCGCATATTGCAGCATTTGGATCGTCCTGACGACGGAGTCGGCCTATGAGCTGTGGCGCGTTCTGATCTGGACGGCGCAGGCGCTTGGAATGCGCCATCTGCCGCTGCACAGCACGCCGATGCTGCTGGGCAGATGGGCTTTGCCATTGCCTGCTGTGTGACGGTCCGGTATACCATGGCGCGCACGATGCCGGAGGACGGCATCTACCACATCGGCCCTCGCCAGCTGGGCAGTGCCGGACTTCTGGGCGTGATATTCGTCTTTCAGTTTTTTGCACTGCAAACCAGTCTGCGCGTCGGGCTGCAGCCATCGGCGGTAGTCGCACCGTCGATGCTGACCCAGTTTTACTGCGTGACGCTGCTCTAATTTACAGACCGAGCTTTTCAAAAAAGCGGCCATGCAGAAGGAGATGGACGCACTGAACCTTCTGTATGACCGCCAGCGCAAGCAGTACCAGATCGCACGGCAGAACGTGCAGATCATCAACCGCAAGTGCCATGAGCTCAAGGTTCAAATCGCCGACCTGCGCCGCCTGCAGCCCGACGAGGCCACAACGCAGAGCCTTGACGAGGCCGAGCAGGCGGCCCGGATGTACGACGCCAACGCTGCCACCGGCAATGAGGTGCTGGACGTCGTCCTGACCGAAAAGAGCCTGCTGTGTGAGGCTCAGCGCATCCGCCTGAACTGCGTGGCCGATGGCACCTGCCTTGCGGCCATTGAGCCGGGTGACCTGTACGCGCTGTTCTCGAACCTGCTCGACCAGGCCATCGACGCTGCAGCCCAGCAGCCGAATGACCGCCGCATGATCGACCTGCTTGTATGCAGGCGGCAGGGCTTCGCGGTCATCAACGTCATCGGCCCGGCGCTGTCCGGCAGCCAGTCCGACCACGGACGCCGCCACAGCTATGAGCTGAAGGTTGCCCGCCGTGTCGTGCAGAAATACAGCGGCACCATGGCGACAGAGCCCGCGGAGAGCTGTTCGCCGTCAAGATCGTGCTGCCGCTCACCAGGGGATGAAAGAAAAAATACCGCCTGTTTTTTGTGCAAGATGTACAAAGAACGGGCGGCCTTTTTTGTACTCCAAAAACCGAATATCCCGCCAGAAATACCACTTTTCGCAAACCTATTGCCAGAAATTTAACAGTTCTGTACAATACAGGTACAGTAAAAAACAACACAGGAGGGCGCAATGCGAAGCACGACCAAGCTGATGAAGAACTGGCAGTTCACCGGCCCCGACGGTAAGACCACTGCCGTGGACCTGCCGCACACCTGGAACAACATCGACGGCCAGGACGGCGGCAACGACTACTGGCGCGGCACCTGCATCTACAAAACGCGGTTTGCGGCGCCCGCTTTTGACAAGAATACCCAACAGGTCTGGCTGCAGTTTGAGGGCGTGAATGCCAGCGCCAAGGTCACGCTGAACGGGGTGGAGGTCGCCCGCCACGACGGCGGCTATTCCACCTTCCGTGCGGATGTCACGGCGCTGCTGGCCGACAGCAATGAGCTGATCGTGGAGGCGGACAACAGCAAAAATGACCGCGTCTACCCCCAGAAGGCTGACTTCACCTTCTACGGCGGCATCTACCGCGACGTCAGCCTGCTGGTCGTCAACCGGAACCACATCGCGCTGGATTACCTCGGCGGCCCGGGCGTGCAGATCACGCCCACTGTCAACGGCGCAAACGCTGACATCGAGGTCAAGACCTGGATGGAGGGCGACGGCGAGATCGAGTTCTCGATTTACGACGCCGCCGGTGTCGAGGTGGTGACCGGCAAGGGCCGGGACACGACGGTCACGCTGGAGCACCCGCACCTGTGGACGGCGTCCGCGACCCGTATCTCTACACCTGCGCGGTGCGTCTGGTGCTGAACGGCGAGGTACAGGACGAGGTACGCCAGCGCTTCGGCGTGCGCAGCTTCTCGGTTGACCCCAAGCGGGGCTTCTTCCTCAATGGCCGCCCGTATCCGCTGCACGGCGTCTCCCGCCATCAGGACCGCAAGGGTCTGGGCAATGCCATCACGCGCGAGATGCACGACGAGGATATGCAGCTCATCAAGGAGCTGGGCGCGAACACGATCCGTCTGGCGCACTACCAGCACGACCAGTACTTCTACGACCTCTGCGATGAGGCCGGCATGGTCGTCTGGGCTGAGATCCCCTACATTTCCGAGCACATGCCCAATGGCCGTGAAAACACGATCAGCCAGATGAAAGAGCTGATCGTCCAGAACTACAACCACGCCTGCATCGTCTGCTGGGGCGTCTCGAACGAGATCACGATCTCGACGAAGGACAACCGCGACATGCGCGACAACCATCATGTGCTGAACGATCTCTGCCATGAGATGGACAAGACCCGCCTGACGACGCTGGCCTGCTACGCGATGTGCGGCCCCTTCAACCGGTAGCGCATATCACCGATTGGTCAGCTGGAACCTGTATCTGGCTGGTACGTGCCGGGCCTCTTTTTAAACGACCTCTGGATGGACTTCTTCCACCTCTGCTACCCGAACCGCGCGCTCGGTTTCAGCGAGTACGGCGCCGAGGGTATGCCGAACCTGCACAGCAGCCATCCCCGCCGCGGTGACCACACCGAGGAATACCAGGCCATCTACCATGAGTACATGCTCCGCTGCTTTGACCGCCACAAATGGCTGTGGGCGACCCACGTCTGGAACATGTACGACTTTGCCGCCGACGCCCGCGACCAGGGCGGCGAGCCGGGTATGAACCATAAGGGCCTGGTCACGTTTGACCGCAAGACCAAGAAGGACAGCTTCTACATCTATAAAGCGTGGTGGAGCGACGAGCCGTTCGTGCATATCTGCTCGAAGCGCTATGCGGACCGCACCGAGAATGAGATCGAGGTCAAGGTCTACTCGAACCAGAAGAATGTTACGCTTTACGTGGACGGCCAAAAGCTGGCCGAGCAGGAGGGCGAGCACATCTTCAAGTTCCGTGTCAAGCTGAACGGCGAGACGAAGGTCCAGGCCGTGGCAGGGGACAGCATCGACGATGCGGTATTCCGCAAGGTCGATGCCCCGAACCCGGACTACAAGCTGACTAAGAAAAAGTCCACCAGCGCAAACTGGGTGTAAATTTCGCCAAGCTGTAGGGGCCGCACATGTGCGGCCCGCAGCCGAATGGCAGACGAGCATTTGCGGGAAAGCCGCGGGCCGGGCATGCCCGGCCCCTACAATGCTGCTGAAAACTGCATCATATTATTTTGAAACACGCCGCACCGTGCGGCTGGTTTATATGAAACAAGGAGAAAAAGGTAATGGATGATCTGAAAATGCAAAAGCAGACCTTGAAAAAGGCCTACAAAAAGACCAAGCGTAAGCACATTACGCCGTGGAAGATTCTGGCAATCATCTGCGCCGTGGTGATGATCGTTTCGATCCCGCTTAGCATCCTTCTGCAAAAGTTCGACAACACCATGGCAGCCCGTTTCGGCGGCAGCTTCTGGAAGCTGCAGAACGAGGACGCCAACGCCCAGTATTACACCAGTGACTTCAACTCCGCCGAGGAGATGGTCAACTACGGTCTGGCTTTGACCCAGCAGGTCGAGGCCGAGGGCGCTGCCCTGCTGATGAACAACAACAATGCGCTGCCTCTGGCTGCCGACGCTAAGGTCAGCACCTTCTCCAGCAGCAGCGTCAACCTCGTGTACGGCGGCACCGGCTCCGGCAATATTGATGCCTCCACCGCCGACACCCTGCGCACCGCCCTCGAAAAGGTCGGTGTCACCGTCAACCCCACCTGTGGGACTTCTACACCGTCGCGCCGGCAAGGACTACGCCCGCTCCAAGAGCGGCACCGTCGCCAAATCCAGTGAGGTCACCGCCGAGGTGCCTTGGGATGTCTACACCGACGAGGTCAAGGACAGCGTTGCCCAGTACGGCGATGCCGCTATCGTGACCCTGTCCCGCGTCGGCGGCGAGGGTGCTGACCTTTCCTACGGCGAGGTCAACTATCTGGCGCTCGACGAGAACGAGAAGGCTATGCTGCAGAACGTTGCCGAGATGAAGAAAAACGGCACCGTCAAAAAGACCATCTTGCTGATCAACTCCGCCAACGCCCTGCAGGTCGATTTCCTCAAGAACAACGAGTACGACATCGACGCCGCACTGTGGATCGGTGACGTGGGCATCTCCGGCATCAATGCCGTGGCCGAGATCCTGACCGGCAAGGTCAACCCCTCCGGCAGCCTGGTCGATACCTACTGCTACGACAACTTCAGCGCCCCCGCCATGTGGAACTTCACCCCCACCACCTACGAAGGCTATGTTGAGGGCGGCGATGTGTCCGCCAAGGCTAAGTCCTACATGATCTACCAGGAAGGCATCTATGTGGGCTACAAGTACTACGAGACCCGCTACGAGGACTTCGTCACCGGCAACGGCAACGCAGGCGACTACGCTACGGCGACATCGTGGCTTACCCCTTCGGCTACGGCATGAGCTACACCAACTTCGACATGAGCGACATGAACGTCAGCTACAATGCCGCCGATGACACCTACACCGTCACCGTCAAGGTCACCAACACCGGCGACATGGCCGGCAAAAAGACCGTGCAGGTCTATGTCCAGAGCCCCTACACCGACTACGACAAGGAAAACGGCGTCGAGAAGTCTGCCGTTTCTCTGGTCGGCTTCGGCAAGACCGGCGTGATCGAGCCGGGCGCTTCCGAGACGCTGTCCATGACCGTCAACAAGCGCGATATCGCTTCCTACGACACCTACGGCGCTGGCACCTACGTCCTCGACGCCGGTGACTACTACTTCACCGCCGCCACCGATGCCCACAACGCTGTCAACAACATTCTGGCTGCCAAGGGCTACACTGTGGAGTCCACCAACGGCAAGATGACCGCTGACGGCAACGCGACCTGACCTACACCTGGACCGAGGACGCCCTCGACACCACCACCTATGCCACCAGCGAAAACGGCACCGCCATCACCAACCAGCTGTCCAGCGCCGACCCCAACCTGTACGAGGGCATTGAGGAGACCGTGACCTGGCTGAGCCGCTCTGACTGGAACGGCACCCTGCCCACCGAAACCGTCAAGCTGGCCCTGACCGAGCTGCTCAAGAAGGACCTGAAGGACATCCGCTACGATCCTGCCGACTACGAGAGCGTTGATATGCCCACCTCGGCGCCAAGAACGGCGTCAAGCTGTACGACATGATCGGTCTGGACTACAACGATCCCAAGTGGGACGAGCTGCTGGATCAGATGACCTTCGACGAGATGAACTCCCTGATCGGCGACGCCTTCCACTGGACCATGCCCGTCAAGAGCGTGGAAGCCCCCGGCACCCGTGACGAGAACGGCCCCCAGGGTCTGACCGCCAGCCTGCTGGGCAACGACAAGAGCCAGCTGACCGCCACCGCCTTCACCTCTGAGGACGTTATGGCTGCCACCTTCAACACCGAGATCATGACCGAGATCGGCAAGGTCATCGGCAACAACTGCCTGGAAGCCGACATCGCCTGCCTGTACGGCCCCGGCAACAACATTCACCGCACCCCCTACGGCGGCCGTAACTTCGAGTACTACTCCGAGGACGGCTTCCTCTCCGGCATGATGTCCGCTTACGAAGTCAAGGCAATTCAGGACAAGGGCGTCCACGTTGTTATGAAGCACTTTGCCCTGAACGACTGCGAGCAGGACCGTATCGGTCTGGGCGTCTGGCTGAACGAGCAGGCTGCCCGTGAAGTCTACCTGAAAGCTTCCAGGCTCCCGTCGAGGTCGGCAACGCCAACGGCGTTATGATCGCCTACACCCGCTGGGGCGCTGTCTGGTCCGGCGGCAACTACGGTCTGGTCACCGGCATCCTGCGCAACGAGTGGGCTGCGACGGCATGGTCATCACCGATAACGTGCTGACCCAGTATGTCAACGGTCCCGACGGCGTTCTGGCCGGTGTGTCCATCTACGACGCATGATGTCCTTCG
>ENA-OQAZ01000842-OQAZ01000842.1-human-gut-metagenome-genome-assembly--contig:-NODE-842-length-16427-cov-2.586626_pt1 | contig 16427 bp, 21 predicted proteins | sample MGYA00242737_ERZ504531 | MGnify/ENA primary metagenome ERZ504531 (study PRJEB26092, sample SAMD00036244) | human gut metagenome | host: Homo sapiens | study: EMG produced TPA metagenomics assembly of... | reverse complement strand
TGAATCGTATGCTGGTTTGTGGCAGTATTTCTGGATCTGCCGGAACCGGAGTTTGGATTTTTTTTGTTCTCTTCCCGACGTCTGGCAGCGGGAGTCTCATTTTTACCGGAAGCAGGACTACCGGTACCGTTGCCATTATCAGCGACTGGTTTTGATGAGTTGCGGTTTACGTAATCATCGAAGGACTGCCAGTCATCCACCAGACGATCGGTATCTGTATTTTTTGTGACTGAAGTATTGTCATTGGATGCGGCCGGAAGCGGTGCACCGCAGTAGCTGCAAAAACGACCGGTGACTTCAGCACCACACGATGGACATTGCATAGTTCACTCCCCCTTGTTAGAATTTCAGATTTTATTGTACCACAAATACAGGAAAACATATCTGAAGATTTTGTGAAAATTAATGAAAAATAATTACTTTTTTTGGTAAAAAAGCAAGAATCAGAAAGAGATGATTGCGTTGACACCTTATATACCGATTGGTATAATATAAAAAGACAGGGGATTACCCTGGAAAATTACGGATCAACAGCTGATAAATATAAGGAAAGGGCTGAGACAGATGGATAATCGGCAGCTGATCATGGAAAAAGCGCTGGAACTGTTTTGTGCCCGTGGATATGATGCGGTTGGGGTGCAGGAGATTGCAGAACAGTCCGGAATTACAAAACCGACGTTGTATTATTATTTTGGAAGCAAGCAGGGACTGATGGAAACGATCCTTGAGGAGAACAGTCGTATTCTGGAAGAGATGCTGGAAAAAGCAGTGGAAGAACCGGGGGATGTCCCGCAGGTGTTATATCGTGTGGCGAGAGCATATTTTGATTTTGCGGGAAGCCACTGGCAGTTTTATCTGTTTATGCTGAGTCAGTTTTATTCCGGAAAAAATCGGAAGGATTCCGTACGGTGTATCCGCTGATCCAGAAGTATTACCAGCTTGTGGTGCGGATCTTCGAGGATTCTGCAGATCGTCTGGGAAATATGGGCGGCCGTCAGGAGCAGTTCGCCGTCAGCTTCATGGGGATTCTGGATTCCCATATGATGATGCTGGGAAGAGAGCAGGATGAAGAACACGGACTGGTGATGACGGATCAGAGAACGTATGAGATCGTCCGGCAGTTCCTGTACGGTATTTATTCATAACTGCGAAAGTATGGAACAGTTGCATGTATGAGTGTGAAAATAAACTGGAAAGACAGTTAAGATAAAAGAAAAAGGAGACGGGGATATGGCAAAGATGGAGTTTGGGGAACTGGATCAATATTTGTTTGGTCAGGCAACGCATTATGATATTTATAAGAAACTGGGGGCACATCCGGTAACACAGAACGGAAAAAGCGGCACGTATTTTGCAGTCTGGGCACCGAACGCAGAGGATGTTTCTGTTGTCGGCGAGTTTAATGACTGGGATCCGGAGCGACATCCGATGAAAAAGACCGGACCGATCGGTGTCTGGGAGACTTTTGTTGCAGGAGCGGAAGTGGAGATCTGTATAAATTCTGTATCCGTGCCATGGACGGAAGGCTGCTGTATAAAGCCGATCCTTATGCAAATTGGTCCGAGATGCGCCCGGGCAATGCATCCCGTATCGCGGATATCACAGGTTTCAAATGGGGGGATGCCACATGGTTGAAAAAGAGAAAAGAGACGGATCCGAGAAGAGCTGCTCTTTCCATCTATGAAGTACATCCGGGTTCCTGGAAAAAGCATCCGGCTTCCGATGGAGATCCGGACGGCTTCTACAGCTATCGGGAACTGGCACATGAGCTGGCAGATTATGTAAAACGTATGGGTTATACCCATGTGGAACTGATGGGCATCGCGGAGCATCCGTTTGACGGCTCCTGGGGTTATCAGGTTACCGGTTACTATGCACCGACCGCCCGTTTCGGATCCCCGAAAGAATTCAAATATCTGGTCAATTATTTACATAAAAATAAGATCGGTGTCATCCTCGACTGGGTACGGCGCATTTTCCGAAAGATGCTCACGGACTGGCAGAGTTTGACGGAACCTGTATCTACGAGCATTCCGACCCACGTCAGGGAGAGCATCCGGACTGGGGTACCAAGATCTTTAATTATGGGAAAAACGAAGTCAAAAATTTCCTGATTGCAAACGCACTGTACTGGATCGAAGAGTTCCATGTAGACGGTCTGCGTGTGGATGCAGTGGCATCCATGTTGTACCTCGATTATGGGAAAGAAGACGGACAGTGGATCGCGAACAAATATGGCGGTAACGAGAACCTGGAGGCTATTGAATTTTTCAAGCATCTGAATACCCTGATCCTTGGAAGGAACAAAGGAACCATGATGATCGCTGAAGAGTCTACTGCATGGCCGAAGGTAACCGGAGATGTGGAGAAAGAGAACGGTCTCGGATTCACGTTTAAGTGGAACATGGGATGGATGCACGATTTCCTGGAGTATATGAAACTGGATCCGTATTTCAGAAAATTCAACCATAATAAGATGACCTTCTCCATGACGTATGCTTTCAGCGAGGCGTATATTCTGGTACTTTCTCATGATGAAGTTGTCCATCTGAAATGCTCCATGATCAACAAGATGCCCGGAGAGTACGATGACAAATTTGAGAATCTGAAAGCCGGATATTCCTTCATGATGGGGCACCCGGGTAAGAAACTGCTGTTTATGGGACAGGAGTTCGGACAGTTTCAGGAGTGGAGTGAGGCGAGAGAGCTTGACTGGTATCTGCTCCGTGAGGCAAGGCATCAGCAGTTACAGGATATGTAAGAGATTTGCAGATGATGTATAAAAAATATCCGGCACTGTATGCGGATGCCAATGGTTATGATGGTTTTCAGTGGATCAATGCCGATGATGCAGACCGAAGCATCTACAGCTTCATCCGCTGGTCACCGACGAAAAGAAACAACCTGCTGTTTGTCTGCAACTTTACACCGGTAGAACGGAAAGACTACTGGGTAGGTGTACCGCAGAAAAAGCAGTGCAGACTGATCCTCAACAGTGCCGATCCGATGTACGGCGGCAGCCATCACGTAGAAAATACGGTATTCAAACCGGTAAAAGGAGAATGCGACGGACTTCCATATCACATCGAATATCCGCTTCCGGCATATGGGGTTGCAGTGTTTGCATTTAACTAAGGATAATTAAAGAATAAAAAATAGGTTCGATAGACTTCGGTTTCTTGAACATGGCGCAAAAAGAGTGAAGTATGCTGACAGAAGATTTGTCAGCATGCTCCACTCTTTTTGCATTTATGCGAGCCACGCGCAAAGCGTGTTTCTTGTAGTTTGCGCGAGTCACAGACCAAGATTCCCTAAAAATTGTAATTTGAAAATTAAAAGAATATAAATTGTACGTGAATTACAAAAAATTAACACAGTTTTACAAAAATACGATAGAACCAGAAGCTTCCGCCATGGTACCCTTGCTTTCGGAAAGGAGAAATAAAAGATGTTTAAGATGTTGAATCCAAAACGGTTTTATCATGCCGTAGGAAAGAAGAAGTTTCTGGAATTTATACTGCTGGCCGTATTTATTTTGTTCTTTTACGGTCCACTGATGAATATGCTGATGCTTGCGTTTGCAAATGAATATAATGTGCCGTCAGTACTTCCGCAGGAGTGGGGCTTCAAGTGGTGGGGGTATGTATTCGGACAGAAAAGCCTGGTATCTTCTATGATCCAGTCCTTTATTATTGCCATTGCGACTACCGTGATCTCGATGATCTTCTGTATTCCGGCAGCCTACTCACTGGCAAGATTCCAGTATCCGGGAAGAAAGATTTTCATGCTGTCATTTCTGCTGACGAATGCATTCCCGAAACTGGGAATTTATACTTCGATCGCCGTTCTGTTTTATAAATATGGACTGATGGGAACGTATGCCGGAGTTATCATCATCCATATGATCAATTCCATGATGTTCATGGTATGGCTGCCATCCAGTGCATTTCGTAATGTACACCGGCAGCAGGAGGAAGCGGCGAGAGACGCGGGAGCAAGTCCCATCCGTACCTTTTTCAAAGTCACACTGCCGATGGCCATGCCGGGAATCGCGGTTGCGACTCTGTATACCTTCCTGGGATCCATGGAGGAAGCACAGGGAACCATGCTGGTAGGTCTTGCAAGAATCCAGACCATGCCGGTAGCCATGTACGGAATCGTGCTGGACAGCTCAGCAATCCAGATCGGTGCAGTATTTGCCATCCTGCTGATCATTCCGTCCGCACTGCTGATCTTTGTGATGAGAAAATACATCGGACCGGAAGCAATCGCCGGCGGTTTTAAGATGAAGTAAAGGAAAAACAGACAGAGATTGGCTGGAGAGTAACTGCATAAGAAAAACAGGCAGGAGCGAACAGCTGCTACTTAAGATATCCAGGAGGATAGAAAGAAATAATGAAAGATAGAAAAGTAAAACTGGAACTGAGAGACATGGCGAAGAAATACGATAACGGAGATGGTGTGGAACACATCAACCTGAAGGTATACGAGGGAGAGATCGTTACTTTCCTCGGACCTTCCGGATGTGGAAAATCCACAATCTTAAGAACCATCGGCGGGTTTATGGATGTGACGGACGGGGATATCCTGGTAGACGGACAGTCTATCGTGAATATGCCGCCGGAGAAAAGACCGACCGCTATGGTATTCCAGAGTTATAATTTGTGGCCGCATATGACAATCTATGAAAATCTGGCATTCGGTTTAAAGTTAAGAAAAGTTCCGAAAAAAGAGATTGATACAGAGATTAAGAAAATGCTGGAACTGGTTTCCATGAGCGGATTTGAAAAGAAATATCCGGGACAGCTTTCCGGTGGCCAGCAGCAGCGTATTGCGATTGCACGATCCCTGCTTCTGAAACCGTCCCTGCTTTTGCTGGATGAGCCATTTTCCGCGCTGGATGCCAAGATCCGCCAGCAGATGAGAGAAGAGTTAAAGAAGATCCAGAGTGATTTGGGAATCACCGTTATCTTTGTCACCCATGACCAGGAGGAAGCGATGGCACTGTCCCATCGGATCGTGGTTATGAACAAAGGAAAATTCGATCAGGTGGGTACACCGGGAGAGATCTACGATCAGCCGGCAACCCTTCATGTAGCGTCCTTTATCGGTGAGATGAACTTTATCAAAGCCGGAGGAAATACCATCGCAGTCCGTCCGGAAGATATCGAAGTGAACAAAGGTCACGGACCAATGGAAGCGGTAGTCCGCACGATCATGATGCTTGGACATTATGTGGTGCTTACCGTACAGAGAGGAAATGAAATCATCAAATGTTATGTGGACAGAGAACTGAGTGAACAGCTGAGAGAGGGAGATATCGTAAATCTTTCGATACGGAAAACACATCGGTTTTTTCACAGGCCGCTTAATCATAGAAGGAACAGGAACGTCCGGTCGGGAAAAGTATCGGTTCAAAAAAGATATGCCGGACGGAATCTGGTAAGAAGGAAAAGTAAGAAACAGACGAGGAGAAATGAAAAAATGAAAATGAAAAAAGTAATGGCAGCTATGTTAGCAGGAATGATGATGGTATCTATGGTCGGATGTGGTGCAGGAAGCCAGACAAGTGCGGATGCTTCTGACAGTGCACAGACAAAGGAAAGCACCGATGGTAAATCTACACTGACCATCTGGGCAAGCGGCTCTGACAATGTCCGTCAGGTATTTGAAGCTCTGATTGATGATTTTAATAAAAACTCTGAATATGCAGATCAGTATCAGGCAGAACTGCAGTTCATGCTCAGCGGTACCGGAACCCAGTCCATGACAGACATGCTGGCAGCAGCATACAAAGCAAAACAGACCAATACCGATTATGACCTGGTAGATCTGGGTGGAGATGATCTGTCCAAAGTGGTTTCCCAGATCGGTGAAGAAGCATTTGTGAAACTGGACAAGAGCAAGATCCCGAATGCGGAAAATGTAGCAGCCAAGAGCTCTCTGGCCGCTGACTATGTACAGCCATACCGTGGAACGACCGTTGTTCTGGCATATGACTCTGAGAAAGTACCTACCCCGCCAAAGACCATGGACGAACTGGTACAGTGGATGAAAGAAAATCCTGGCAGATTTGCTTACAATGCACCGGGAACCGGTGGAGCCGGAGATTCTTTTGTAAGAACTTCTGTATATAACTACATGCCGGAAGAAGCGATCACTTCCGATGATCCTTCCTGGGAAGATCAGTGGAGCGAAGGATTTGATTTCCTGAAATCCATCCATCCGTATATGTATCAGTCTGGTGGCTCTGTGGTATACCCAAGCAAAACCAGGGAACACTGGATCTGCTGAATCAGGGTGAAATCGACATGTGTCCAAACTGGGCAGACATGGTACTGTCCCAGCGTGCGGAAGGCACCCTGAAAGATACGATCAAGATCACCCAGATCGATCCGTCACTGACCGGTTCTCTGCAGTCTCTGGCTATCCCGACCTTCGGTTCTAACGAAGACGGCGCTTATGCATTCATGAATTACATCCTTACCGTAGATGCGCAGGAAATCCTGGTAAAACAGATGGCAGCAATCCCGCTGATCGATACCGCACAGCTGGATATGACAGGATATGAAGATGTGGAAAATCTGGATGTCAGCAACTTCCGTATCATGTCCATCGGAGATCTGTCCACAGACTTTAATGAAAAATGGGATAACGAAATCGGAACTTTAAACTAAGAAGGAGTTATTATGAAAAACAAAAAGAAAGGACTGCTGGCAGCTTACGGAATGGTACTGCCGGCCTTCCTGGTGGTCATGCTGACCGTTGCATATCCGATCGTATCGGCCGTCATCCAGAGCTTTCAGGATGAGAATACAGGAGCATTTACCACAGCAAACTATACCTATTTTTTTACGGAAAAGGCACAGAGAAACAACCTGATCTACACACTGGTAGTCGTGTTCGTAACGGTTGCGATCGCCATCGTACTTGCCTATCTTCTGGCTCTGTATCTGCGGTTTGTAAAATCAAGGATCTCCAGAGCCATCGGTATGCTGTACCTGCTCCCGCGATTCGTCCCTACATGTGTGCAGTCTATGCCATGATCACGATCATCCGTGATTCCGGTCTGATCAACCGGATCGGCCTGCTCTTTGGTCTGGACATCAAGCTGGGTCTGATGTATCATGCCAGTGGTATCGTGGTGATGAACCTGTGGTTTAATATTCCTTTCGCAACCATGATGATCGCCGCAGGACTGGGAGCTATTCCGGATTCCATCGTAGAAGCATCCAGAGATACCGGTGCCGGAAGATGGAAAACATTTACCAGCATGATCCTGCCGCTGTCCATGAAAGATGTGGTAGTTGCTTCTACCTTTGTATTTATGTCCAATGTCGGTTCCTTTACCACACCGTACCTGATGGGAGGCAATTCACCGAAGATGCTGGGAATCGCTCTGTATGATCAGTTTAACAAGTATCTGTCATACAACCGGTCAGCAGCACTGTCTGTGATTATGTTCCTGATCTGCTCCGTATCGGCAGCAGTATACATCTATACGAATCTGAAAGAAAAGGACTGGGAAAAATAAATGGGGAAAACGATGATCACTGCTCATTCGGGAGCAGACGGAACAAAAGAAAACAGTCTGGAATTTGTAAAATATGCCATGCAGACAGGCGCAGATGCGCTGGAAGTGGATGTGCGGATGGGAGAAAACGGGATTCTGATCCTGTCCCATGACAAGACCGATGAAGATGCAGCGAGGCTTGCAGATGTCTTTCGCATGATGCGGGAACGCCCGCAGATGCGAATCAACTGTGATCTGAAAGAATACGGCCTGGAAATGGCAGTCCGCCAGCTGGCACTGATCTCCGGACTGAAGATCGACCAAATCCTTTACTCGGGAAGTGTCCGCCCGGTTCCGGTGACCGAACAGTGCGCGTGGAGAGATGTGGAAGTGTTCTGGAACATCGAAGAATATCTTCCGGATATCTATAAAGAAAAGAAGGAAGATCTTCTTTTCGAGCAGTCGGCTTACAAGATCAGCAGAGCCTGCAGAAAATACGGCATCCACACCGTAAATGTCAATGAAAAGATTGCAACAGAAGAATTCATCCGGATCACGGGAGAAAACGAGATCGATCTGTCTGTGTGGACCGTCAATGAAGAAGGACGGTTCCGGGAACTGCTGGAACAGGGCGTGAAAAACATCACCACAAGAAACGTGAAGATGGCCTGTAAAGTCCGCGCGTAGAAAATGCAGTTGAGAAGCCGGAGACGTATTAAATTTACGCGAGCAACGAGCCGAAGTCTGTGCTTGCACGAGACCTCGGCGACTGCGCGATAACTACGAGAAACTCGCGAAGCGTGTTTCTTGTAGTTTATAGAAAAAATGGGTTGGAAAGCAGCGAAGATCAGGTGTTGTTTTCCGGCTCTTTTTTGTTTCCGGAGTAAAATCTTTTCCGGACAAAGGGCAGTCCTGCAGCAGGTATCTGTATTATCTTTATACGGTTGACGTAATCCACAGCACCGTCCGCAGACGGCTACAATTCCTCCCGGAAAACAGGTGTATTTTGCAGAAATCAGAAAATGCAGCGTTTAACATACAAGAAAACTATGTTAAACAAGAAAATGAATTGACAAATCTGCTTTCCTTTGCTAACATGAAACAGTATATTTGCCGAAAATCAGGCAAAAACAAGGAGGAGAAAGAGTAAAATGAAAAGATTCAAAAAACTTGTGTCTGTACTTACTCTGACAGCGATGCTTGCAGCAAGTCTGACAGCCTGTGGCGGAAAAGATCCGGTTGCAGAAGATGACAGCACAGCAGGCACAACCACTGCCGACAGCAGTACAGCTACCACAGAGACTTCTGGTGACAGCACATTTACCTATGCCATCTCCGGGGACCCCACAGAGACTGTCAATGTTATTACAACATCTGACCGTTGGGGATTATCTACTGTAAAGATGATCTACTCCCCACTGTATATGAATAATGCCGATGGAATTAACTGGTTCCTGGCTACAGATTATAGCGTATCCGATGACAATCTGACCTATACATTCAAACTGAGAGATGATGTGAAATGGTCTGACGGTGAACCATTTACCGCAGATGACGTGGTATTCACATACGAAGCCATGGAACAGGAGGATAACCTTGGCTGGCTTATTCTCAGCTGGTTTACGATCAGGAACGGTAAAAGTGGAAAAAGTGGATGATTATACCGTATCCTTCACTTTCCCATTCGTAACACCTACCGCGATCGAGATGTTAAGCCAGATCTTCATTATGCCGGAGCACATCTACAAAGATGTCACAGATTTCGAGCATAACGATTACAACATGAACTCCGTAGGAACCGGTCCTTACAAACTGGTAGATTATCAGTCGGGCTCATATTTGAAGTTTGAAGCAAACGAAAACTACTACAAAGGCGAACCGTCTGTTAAAAATATAGTATTCCAGATCATCGAAAATGCAGATACTGCGATCCTGGCTCTGCAGAACGGTGAAGTAGATGCTTATCAGATGACACCACAGCAGGTGAAAAAACTGGATCTGGATGCAAGCAACCTGACTGCTTATTCTTACACAGAGGGTCGTGTCGGTTACCTGCAGATCAACTGCAACCGTGTAACAGACGAAAACGTTCGTAAAGCCCTGCTGTTTGCCATGGACAGAAAAGCAATGGATGATGCAGCCTTCGAATCTGACGAATACTACAGCATTCCGTATACCTTCCTGCCAACCAACAGCCAGTTCTACACAGAAGACGGTGTGGAAAAATACGAGCAGGATGTAGACAAAGCAAAGAGTATGTTAGAGGAAGCCGGTGTGAGTGGTCTGAAACTGAAACTGGGTTACATCTCCAGTGATGCCGTACAGTCCGCACAGGCACTGCTGATTCAGGAACAGCTGCAGGAAGTTGGTGTGACGGTAGAACTTGCCGGCGGAGACGGAACAGCCATTGCAAACGCAATGAAGGATCCGGATAACGAGTACGATATGTATCTGGGCGGTTATATCATGGGTATTGACCCGGATACCTTCTCCAGCCTGTTTGAAAATGATGGTGCTTACAACTACATGCACTACAGTGGATACGATACCATCGATCAGCTGTTTGAGGAAGGTCGTTCTGAATTGGATGAGTCTGCAAGAAAGGAAACCTATGCAAAACTGCAGGCAGCTGTTCAGGATACAGGTGCTTTCTATCCGATCATTTCCAACAATAAGATTCTGGTTGTAAATAACAGAATCCAGGGTGTGGAAGATGCAGGACTTGTTCCGGTATATACCTTCGAGGATACTTCCAGTCTGAAAATTGCTGAATAAGTAATCATCAAAGATTAGACACTATTTATAATGAGGGCGGAATTCTTCTGAAACAGGCGAAGAGTTCCGCTTTTTGGGCTTAAGAATGAAAAACAAAAGGAGAAAAAGGTATGGCAAAGTATATTTTCAAACGTATTCTTACTGCGATCCCACTGATCATCGTGATCACGATCCTGTGTTTTTCTCTGATTCATCTGGCACCGTATGATGCCATCGATGCCATGACAACTCCAAAGATGTCTCCGGAGATGGTACAGATGATCCGTGAAAAATACGGCTATGATCAGCCGGTTTATGTGCAGTATATCCGCTGGCTGGAAGGAATCCTGAATGGAAACTTCGGCTATTCTATCGTGACAAAAACGAATATTTTCGATGAGCTGGCGACAAGAATCCCGAACACGATCAAGCTGGTACTGCCGTCTTATCTGACTGCCTATGTGATCTCAATCGTGCTGGGTCTGGTGGCCGGTTCTCACAAAAACAAATGGCTGGACAAACTGATCGACGGGATCTGTTCCCTGTGGATCGCGATGCCGACTTTCTGGGTAGCGATGCTCTTTATCTATCTGTTCGGCTATAAACTGCGGATCCTTCCGATCCTTGGCATGCATACGGTAGGCGTGAATACCTTGTCTGACTTCCTGTTGCATTTTATCACACCGTATCTGGTGCTGACACTGGCATTTATCCCGGACAATGTGCGTTATGTGCGTTCTTCCACGATCACACAGTACTCCGAGGATTATGTTATGGTACAGAAGGCATTTGGTGCTTCCAAAGCAGAGATTATGTTCAAACATGTCTGTAAGAACGTACTGCTTCCGGTTATCACAAAACTGGGTATGGCCTTACCAACGCTGGTAACAGGTGCGGTTATCACGGAAACCGTATTCAGCTGGCCGGGTATCGGACCGTATTTTATCAAGGCAGTGCAGGGTATGGACTATCCGATTGTTATGATCGTTCTGATATTGTCTTCCACCTGGTGGTCCTGGGAAATCTGCTGTCCGATATTTTATACTGTGTGACAGATCCGCGTATCAGAAAGATGGGGTAATTGTATGGCAATGAATCATTCTCAAAAAAAACGTCTGGAAAATGTCTGGGAGGCATTAAAACACGACAAAATCGCAATATTTTCTATTATCTTCCTTGCACTGATCCTGATCTTATCCTTACTGGCTCCGGCACTTCCACTGGAACCGAATAAAACAGATGTAGCTCATATGCTGGAGGCGCCGAGCAGTGCCCATATTTTCGGAACCGATGAAGTGGGTCGTGATTATCTGGCGCGTGTCATCTACGGAGGCCGTGTGTCCCTGCTGGTCGGCGTGCTTGCCATGCTGATGAGTGTGACCATCGGTGTCACTGTTGGGATCCTTGCCGGTTACCTCGGCGGTATCATAGATGGTATCCTGATGCGGATCGTTGACATTCTGCAGTCCATTCCGTGGCTGATTCTGGTTACAGTTATCAGTATTTTCTTCAAACAGGGACTGGTGTCCATTATTATCGTGATCGGATTCTTCTCCTGGATGGAAATCGCCCGTCTGGTGCGTGCGGAGGTTATGTCCGTCAAAGAGAGGGAATACGTCCTCTATGCGGACTTTGCCGGTGTACCGTTATTTAAAATGGTACTCCGCCATCTGATTCCTTCGGTGCTGCCGACGATCATCATCGCAGCGACCACCAGTATCTCCAATGCGATCATGACGGAGTCATCCCTGAGTTTCTTGGGGATAGGTATTCAGGAACCGCTGTCTTCCTGGGGAAAATTGCTGCAGAGTGCGCAGAGTAACCTGCAGAATGCTGTTTACATGGCGATCATCCCCGGTCTTTTGATCATGCTGACCATCTTTGCGTTCAACAAATTGGGCAATCTGCTTCGTATCTATGTAGATCCCCGTGTCATGGATGCAGGTAAATAGGAGGAGTGGAGATGAAAGAAAACAGAGTATTAACCATAGACAATCTGACCACTACGTTTGAGAGTCACAAACAGAAGATCCAGGCGGTGCGCGGTGTCTCCCTCCATGTGGATGAAGGAGATATTCTGGCTATTGTAGGAGAGTCCGGAAGTGGGAAAAGTGTAACCATGAAGTCGGTCATGGGACTTCTCGGAGAAAATGCAGATGTGCAGGCAGATCATCTGGAACTGCTGCAGAAGGATCTGCTGTCCATGTCCGAAAAAGAAAAACGAAAAATGCGTGGAAAAGATATGGCAATGATCTTCCAGGATCCGATGACTGCCTTGAATCCGCTGAAAAAGATCGGGTATCATATGATCGAGGTACTCCGACGCCATCAGAACCTGAGCAAGGCAGAAGCAAGAAAAGTAGCCATCGATATGCTGGGAAAGGTAGGAATCCCGTCGGCAGAAAGCCGGATGGATCAGTATCCCCATGAATTTTCCGGTGGTATGAGACAGCGTGTCATGATCGCAATGGCGCTGTGCTGCCAGCCGCGGCTACTGATCGCCGATGAACCGACAACCGCACTGGATGTGACGATCCAGGCGCAGATTCTGCAGCTTCTCAAACAGTTAAATGAAAATGAGCAGATGAATATTATTCTGATCACTCACGATCTCGGGGTGGTAGCTTCCCTGGCGAAACGGATCGAAGTAATGTACGGAGGTCTGATCATGGAAGAGGGAACCACAGAAGAGATCTTCGAACATCCGACCCATCCGTACACGAGAGCACTGCTTCATGCGATTCCAAAGTGTGAGAGCGGATGTCGGGAACGCCTCGAACCGATCCCTGGTATGGCACCGTCTCTGGCGAATCCGCCGGCGGGATGTCCATTTGTGACCCGCTGCCGGTTTGCATGTGAGGAATGTAAGAAAGGGATCCCGTCCATGCGGGCATATTCCGATACCCAGTCCTCCAGATGTATCTTCACAAAAGAAGAACTGGACGAGAAAGAGAAGAAAGAAGAGGAGAAATAATATGGAAACAAAAGAACAATATCTTCTGGAAGCGAAGAATCTGTCCAAGTATTTCCCGGTCAAAAATTTCTTCGGAAAACTGGTACAGGAAGTACGGGCGGTGGATCGTGTGAACCTTTCCATTAAAAAAGGAGAAACCTTCGGTCTGGTGGGAGAGTCCGGCTGTGGAAAGTCCACACTGGGCCGTACTCTGATCCGTATGTATGAGCCGACCGATGGAATCTTAACCTACGACGGTCACGACATCACAAAGACAAAGGGTAAAGAACTCCTTGCATATCATAAAAGAATGCAGATTATTTTTCAGGATCCTTATTCTGCGCTGGATCCCCATCAGAATGTAAGAGAAATCATGGCCGAACCGATTTCCGTCTTTGAAAAACTTCCGGAAAAAGAGATGGATGAGCGAATCGTAAGTCTTCTTGAAAAAGTAGGTATGAAGGCAGACGATATGGAAAAATATGCCTATGAATTTTCCGGTGGACAGCGTCAGCGTATCGGTATCGCAAGAGCCTTATCTGTGAATCCGGAATTCCTGCTCTGCGACGAGCCGATCTCCGCACTGGACGTGTCTATCCAGGCACAGGTTGTCAACGTGCTGGAAGATCTGCAGCAGGAACTGGGACTGACCTACCTGTTTGTGGCACATGATCTGTCCATGGTACGCCATATTTCCGACCGGATTGGCGTGATGTATCTTGGTAAGATCGTGGAGAGTGGAGACAGTGATGAAGTGTACGACAATCCGTGTCATCCGTATACCCGGGCACTGCTTGCCTCTATTCCGATCGCAGATCCAAAGCGTGCACTCAGCCTGGAAAACTGCGGTATCGAGGGGGATCTTCCGAGTCCGCTGCATATCCCGTCCGGCTGCCGTTTCCACACCCGCTGTCCATATGCGACCGAGCAGTGCAGACAGCAGGAACCGGAACTGGAAGAGAGAACGCCGGGTCATATGGTGGCATGCTGGAAAAAATAAAAAGAGTGAGGGACAGATAAAAATATGCTTTCAAAAGAACTTTACCGAACCTATGTCCAGATCCTGAAAGATGAACTGGTACCGGCGATGGGATGTACCGAACCAATCGCCATGCTTACGCGGGAGCCGTAGCCAGAAAGACACTGGGAGCCTGCCGGATCGGGTGGAGGTTGCGGTCAGCCGAAATATCATTAAAAATGTAAAAAGTGTGGTTGTTCCCCACACCGGGGGCTTACGCGGAATCGAAGCCGCAGCAGTTGCCGGAATCGTGGCAGGAGATGCTGCGAAGGAACTGGAGGTCATCTCCCATGTGGAACAAGAAGACATCGAAGCGATGGGAAACTTCCTGAAGGAAGTTCCGTGCAGTGTCTGTGAGGCATCCTCTGATCTGATCTTTGATATTCAGATTACTTTGTATCATGGAGAAGATGAAGCGAACGTACGGATCACCGATTTTCACACGAATCTGGTGCATGTGTCCAGAAACGGGGAGATCCTTCTGGCAAAAGAGATTACCGGAAAAGAAGAGTCCGCGCTGGCAGACAAATCGACACTTACCATAGAAAATATCTTTGCATTTGCAAAGGAAGTGGACCTTGCAGATGTCCGGGAAGTACTGGAACGTCAGGTTCGTTACAACATGGCGATCGCCGAGGAAGGCTCTGCGGTAATTACGGAGCCAATATTGGAAAGGTTCTGCTGGCCACTTACGGCGATCAGGATGTCAAGGTGCGCGCCAAAGCCATGGCGGCTGCCGGTTCTGATGCAAGAATGAACGGCTGTGAACTTCCGGTGGTAATCAATTCCGGAAGTGGCAACCAGGGAATCACAGCTTCTGTCCCGATCGTGGTTTTTGCAAAAGAACTGCAGGTATCGGAAGAGACGATGTACCGGGCTCTGGTGATCTCAAATCTGGCAACGATCCATATCAAAGAAGGAATCGGCAGACTTTCCGCATACTGCGGTGCAGTAGGAGCCGGGTGTGGCTGTGGCGCAGGGATCGCCTACCTGTACGGAGAGGGTCAGAAAGAGGGCGAGCATGCCATTGTTAACGGTCTTGCCATTGTATCAGGTATGATCTGCGACGGAGCGAAAGCGTCCTGTGCAGCAAAGATCGCGTCCTCCGTAGATGCGGGAATCCTCGGTTACTTTATGTACAAGAACGGACAGCAGTTTATCGGCGGCGACGGTATCGTGAAAAAAGGCGTGGAAAATACGATCCGCTGTGTGGGCAAACTGGCATCTGAGGGTATGCTCGAGACAGACCGGGAGATCGTCCATCTGATGATCCACGGATAATACATACAGAAAAATAAGCTCCTTTTGCATGAAAAGAACGGTTAGTTCTATGAAACCAAAACGCAAAGGGGGCTTTACTTTTTGGACAAAACGTGATAAAAGTATAGAGGAGTAACTATTCGGTAAGAATATCCTGTGAGTTCTTTTGACAGGAACTGTTGAAAGAACTCACAGGATATGCAGACAAAAATTCAGGCTGTTTTAGAGAAAACAGCCCTTTTTGGGCGTTTTTCAGGAGGTAAAAAACATGACAAAGATTGACATTATTTCAGGATTTTTAGGAGCCGGAAAAACAACACTGATTAAAAAACTGCTCTCTGAAGCTTTAAAAGGCGAGCAGGTAGTGCTGATTGAAAATGAATTTGGAGAGATCGGTATTGACGGAGGATTCTTAAAAGATTCCGGTATCGAGATCCGTGAGATGAACTCCGGATGTATCTGTTGTTCTCTGGTAGGTGATTTCGGAACTTCTCTGAAAGAAGTGATCACCACCTATCATCCGGATCGTATCATCATCGAGCCGTCAGGCGTAGGCAAACTGTCTGATGTGATCAAAGCGGTAAAAGGTGTGGATGTGGACTGTGAAATCAGCCTGAACAGCTATACAACTGTAGCAGATGTAAACAAATGCAAAATGTATATGAGAAACTTCGGTGAGTTCTTTGAGAACCAGTTACAGTACGCAAGAACGATTATTCTGAGCCGTACCGATACACCGAAGGCTACCGAAGAGAAAGTAGCCAAAGCAGTCGCTCTGATCCGCGAAGTGAACAAGGATGCAGTGATCATCACCACTCCAATCGAAAAAACTGGACGGTGCACAGATTCTGGAAGCTATGGAGCAGGGCAGAGAAGAAGACGAAGATTTCTGCCCGGTATGCGGTGGACATCACGATCATGACCACGAG
>ENA-OQAZ01000840-OQAZ01000840.1-human-gut-metagenome-genome-assembly--contig:-NODE-840-length-16458-cov-2.731921_pt1 | contig 16458 bp, 20 predicted proteins | sample MGYA00242737_ERZ504531 | MGnify/ENA primary metagenome ERZ504531 (study PRJEB26092, sample SAMD00036244) | human gut metagenome | host: Homo sapiens | study: EMG produced TPA metagenomics assembly of... | reverse complement strand
GAGATGAAGGACTACGTGGCGGCCATGCGCCGCAAGGACAAGGCCTTCCGCCAGAAGATGCTGGGGGCCATGCAGGCGCGAACCTGGACGGCTGGGCTCCTGTTGCAAAGGGCTGACGGCATACAGCCCCTTTCAACACGATAACATCGAGGTGTTTTGGTTTGAATTTCGAAAAGCATTGCTGGGCCGAGGTGGATTTGGACGCATTGGCCCATAATTTCCGGCTGCTGCAGCAGCACGCCGGGTCTGCCGCCGTGTGCGCGGTGGTCAAGGCCGACGGCTATGGCCACGGCGCTGTGCAGTGTGCCCGCGTTTTTGCGCAGGAGGGTGCAGCATGGCTGGCAGTGAGCTGCCTGACCGAGGCCGTGCAGCTGCGTCAGGACGGGCAGACTCTGCCCATCCTTATTTTGGGCCATGTTCAGCCGGAGTACGCCCAGACCCTCATCCACGAGGATATCACCGTAGCGTGCTACTCCACCGAACAGGCGCAGAACCTTTCCGCTGCTGCCGTAAAGGCAGGCGGCAGAGTAAAGATCCACCTCAAGGCAGATACCGGCATGGGCCGCATCGGCTTTGCCCTGCGCACCGATTTTGATGCCGCCATCCGCGAAATGCTGGCTGTGTGTGAGCTGCCGGGCCTTGAGATGACCGGCCTGTTCCAGCACTTCTCGGTGGCCGACGACACCGCCGAAGAGAACGTTGTCTATACCGCGGAGCAGCACGCACTGTTCGTCAGAGCGTTCCATGCGCTCAAGGCGGCAGGCCGCGAGCCGCAGACCGTCCACTGTGACAACTCTGCGGGCGTGATGCTGCACCCGGACTGGCCCGAGGGATTGGCCCGGGAGCGCTGCATGGCGCGGCCCGGCATCATCCTCTACGGCTACGACCCCAGCGACGAGGTGCGCTTTGGGCAGTTCCGGCCGGTGATGACCCTCAAGACCGTGGTGAGCATGATCAAGGAAATGCAGCCCGGTCAGAGCGCCAGCTATGGCCGCCGCTTCACCGCCGAAAAGCCCACGCTGGTGGCCACCCTGTGCACCGGTTATGCGGACGGTTATCCCCGCCAGCTGAGCTGCGGCAAGGGCATCGTGGAGATCCACGGCAAGGCCTGCCCGGTGCTGGGCGCGTGTGCATGGACCAGATGATGGTGGATGTGACCGGTATCCCGGACATCCACGAGGCGACGAAGCCATCCTGTGGGGCGGCAGCGTCAGTGATACTGCCGAGACCATCGCCCGCAAGACCGACACCATTTCCTACGAGGTGCTGTGCGGCGTGTCCCGCCGCGTGCCCCGCGTCTACCTCGAGCACGGAAAGATCGTGGATGTCGAGGATTGGATACTGGAAGCTTAAATTTCTCCCGGAGGAACTACATGGCAAGAGACAATATCCGCAATTTCTGCATCATTGCACACATTGACCACGGCAAATCCACCCTGTCGGACCGTATTCTGGAGCTGACCAAGAGTGTGGACGAGCGCACCATGGAAGACCAGATTTTGGACAACATGGACATTGAGCGCGAGCGCGGCATCACCATCAAGGCCCGCGCTGTCACCATGAACTATACCGCCAAGGACGGCAAGACCTACGAGTTCAACCTCATCGATACCCCGGGCCACGTGGACTTTGCCTACGAGGTCAGCCGCAGTCTGGCGCCTGCGAGGGCGCCATCCTTGTGGTGGATGCCACCCAGGGCGTGGAAGCTCAGACGCTGGCCAACACCTACATGGCGCTGGAGCATGATTTGGAACTGGTGCCCATCCTGAATAAGATCGACCTGCCCAGCGCCCACCCGGACGAGGTGGCGCAGGAGGTGGAGGACGTGATCGGCCTGCCCTGTCTGGATGCGCCCCGCGTCTCTGCCAAGACCGGCCTGAATGTGGATCAGGTGCTGGAGCGTGTCGTCACCGACATTCCTGCTCCCACCGGCGACCCGGATGCCCCGCTGAAGGCGCTGATCTTCGACAGCATCTACGACAGCTACAAGGGCGTTATCGTCTATATCCGTGTGTTTGAGGGCACCGTGAAGCCCGGCGATACCATCCGCATGATGGCCACCGGCGCGGAGTTCACGCTGGTAGAAGTGGGCCACATGGGTGCTACCAACTTTCTCCCTGTGCCCAGCTGCAGGCTGGTGAGGTCGGCTATCTGACCGCCAGCATCAAGACCGTGCAGGACACCCGCGTGGGCGATACCGTCACGCTGGCCAATAATCCCACCGCCGAAGCACTGCCCGGCTACCGTCAGGTCAAGCCTATGGTGTTCTGCGGCATCTACCCCGCCGACGGTGCCAAGTACCCCGACCTGAAGGATGCACTGGAAAAGCTGCAGCTGAACGATGCCTCCCTCACCTTTGAGCTGGAGACCAGCGCCGCGCTGGGCTTCGGTTTCCGCTGCGGTTTCCTTGGCCTGCTGCACATGGAGATCATCACCGAGCGGTTGGAACGCGAGTTCGATCTGGATATCATCACCACCACCCCCAGCGTGCGCTACCGCCTTACCCTGACCGACGGCACTGTGGAGATGATCGACAATCCTTCCAGCTACCCCGACCCCTCCAACATCGTCAAGCAGGAAGAGCCTTTTGTGGATGTGCACCTGTACACCCCCAACGACTATGTGGGCGGCCTGATGGATCTGTGCCAGAACAAGCGCGGCGTGCTGATCGACATGAAGTATCTGGACGATGTGCGCGTTGATCTGCACTATGCTCTGCCGCTGGGCGAGATCGTGTACGACTTCTTTGATGCCATCAAGAGCCGCAGCCGGGGCTACGCCAGCTACGATTATGAGTTTAAGGAGTACCGCGAGAGCGACCTTGTCAAGCTGGACTTCCTGCTCAACGGCGACCCTGTGGACGCGCTGTCCATGATCGTGTTCCGCGATAACGCCTATGCCAAGGGCCGCCGCATCTGCGAAAAGCTGCGGGATAACATCCCCCGCAACCTGTTCGAGATCCCGGTACAGGCTGCCATCGGCGGCAAGATCATTGCCCGTGAAACGGTCAAGGCCATGCGCAAGGACGTGCTTGCCAAGTGCTACGGCGGCGACATCTCCCGCAAAAAGAAACTGCTGGAAAAGCAGAAGGAAGGCAAAAAGAAGATGCGTCAGCTGGGCAGCGTTTCCCTGCCCAGTGAAGCCTTTACCGCTGTGCTCAAGCTGGACAGCGACGACGATTAAAAACTTTATAGATCAAAGAGAACCCGCGCTCTGGTAGGCTGCAATGCACCAGCGCGCGGGTTCTATCTGTTTTTTTACAACCTCAGTTTACAACAAAAAATGAGATAGGCACCCCCTTTTCGGGGAAACCTTATCTCATTTGTTGTTGGGACTATTTTGCAACAGTCCCTTTACGTTGGGGCGTTAGGGGGCCGCTTACAGTCTCTTGACTGCTCTTTTCCGATTTGCTTCTGCCCGGATTATACATGATTTCAGTGCAAAAGTCATCGAGACCTGCGCGAAACGTTCTTGAATCTGCGTGAACGAATCATCTGGGCAGCAAAAAAGCCCCGGAAAGGCTGTCTGGGTGCCTTCTGGGGCTGCTGTGAAAGATGACTGCATCAGTAATACTTATCAGTCAAAAAGTACTACTGATACACTGCTTCGAGGGCTTTCTCACTCACTTTTCTGCTTCAGGCGGGCGTATTCGGCATCGGCCTGAATGGCTGCAGAGGTGAAGCTGTTGTTGTTCCACCAGCTGATCAGCGCGGCCACGGTGGTGATGCCGGCGGTCACCAGCTGTTCCACAGTCTGGCTCTCAATGGGCAGCATAGGTTTGCCCAGAGCGCTCAGCACCTGATTGGTCAGGGCAAGCAGCAGCACAGCGGTGCGGGCGATGGTGGCGGCAGAAATTTTACCAAAGTTCATATCAATTCCTCACTTTCTCATTTTGTTCAAGGTCAGCGATGCGGTGGTTGGCCACCTTCATCTGTTCTTCTAAAATCGGTACGCGGCGGGCAAAATTGTTATGCTCGCGCACCTCGCGGGTCAGCTCTTCGAGCTTGGTGTCGGTCACGGCCTGACTGCGGCTGTTGGCGATCAGCACGCCGATCAGGGTCACGGCCCCGGCAATGACAGCGGATAAGATCGTTTCCATTCCGTTCACCGCCTTTACCCGACCCACCGGCTTTTTGCTTTGCGCACATCCACATGGACAAAGCCTTTTGCGGGGTAGCGGCCGATGCCGCCGGTGCCGGGCAGCAGGGTCTCGGCGTAGGCGGCAAGCCGCTCCACCGGTACGCCGGACACCCGGATATCCGCGGCACGGCCATACTGATGCTGGCTGTAAACCGCCCCGCCCACAGCCCTGTTGTGTGCAGCGGTGCGGTAGCCGCTGGTAATGACCACCGGTGCGCCAAAATGGTCACGGATGGCCTGCAGCACCTGCACCAGTTCGCTGTCCACAAACAAAGGTCGGTGCCGTCTTTGCAGGCAAATTCCTTTGCGCGGAAGCTGCGGCTCAGCAGCGTTTCGCCATCCCTTGCGCGGGAGTAAACGTTAAGCATGGCCGTCCTCCTGCAGCAGCGCTGCCACGGCATCCCTCAGCCGGCGGGCACATCCTCCAGCGTTTTGATGCCCTTGCGGATCAGGGCCGCATAGATCCTTGCCATTACACACCACCTCCTTCGTACAGTTCACACAGGGCCAGCTGCAGGTCGGTCAGCTGGCAGGTCAGGCTGGCAATCGTCTCGGGCAGACGGGCTGCTTCCTCGGCCTGCTGGCGCTCTTTTTCCCGCGCGGCCAATTCTTCTTCCGTATAGCGGATGTATCTCTGCACCGGCACCTGTTCGGTCCATGCGGCCTGCGCAGGCACGCCCGGCACGTCGATGACCTTCCGCACATCCCTGCCGCCGCCGGGATACTCCGTTACGGTCTCGTAGTGGCTCACTTCCTCCACGCCTTCCACGGCGGGGTGCTCCACTGGCTCGGTGTCGTCCACCAGATACCCAAGCGTCAGGTCAGGGTTTTCAATGGCTGCACCGTTCTCGTCAATGATCTTCATGGTTCAAAACCTCCTTTCTCAGGCCACGCGCCGCCAGATGTGCACATAGTAGGCGGCAGGCTGCACGGTGGCGCTGCGGCCGTAGATGGCATTAGACTTGGACGCATCCAGACTGAACTTATATACATCAGAAAAGTTACTGTATTCGCCCGTAGATGCGATCGCGCTGCCGGCAGTGAATGCGCCAGATACCTTATGTTCACCCTTTTTTACATCCGCGACAAAAGAGCCTGTGATGTTCGGCAGTCCGGCCTCCACGGTGGTGCCCGCTGCGTGGCCGCTGCCAGCACCCATCAGTACCGGTTCTGCGCAATCTCCTGCCATGTACCGCCGAACAGTGCGGCAGGGCTTGTACGTGCGGTGCTCTGGTAGATGCTGCCCACGGGGTAAGGGTCCGGGGCAGTACCGCCCGCCAGATGCAGCGTGCCGTCTGCATCTGCCGTGAAGTCGTCACTCAGCTTGACACCGCCCAGCGTGGTGGTGGTGGCGGCGGGGAGGGTGTAGTGCACGGTGTCGCCGCTGCCAAAGGTCAGCACCAGTTCTCCGTTTTGCAGCTCTGCACTCTTCAGGTAGTCACCGCTTCCCTTTTCCACCGCACCCACGTCGTCCGCAGTCAACGGGGTATTCTTTCCGGTGCCGCCATGTGCTGCGGGCAGGATGCCGGTCATGTTTTCCAGTGCCGTGGTGTCCTTGGTCTGCATGGTCTTCGTGCTTTCGTCGCCGAAGGTCAGTGTCAGGGTGCGGTCTGTCAGCGAAATGCTCTTCACGTAGCCCGCGCTGTTCGCTCCCACCGCACCAAGATCCTCCGCCGTCAGAGTCACAACGCCGCCCCTGCCGTTCACGCTTACCACCGCGCCATCTTCGGGCGGCGCAAAATTCTCGGCACGATCTGCAGCCCGCTGCGCCCGCTCCGCATCGCCTTGGGCGCTGCCTGCCGCTTCCTGTGCCATTTTTGCCGCCCTTGCCGCGTTCGCTCCGGCTGTCGCTGCAGTGTCTGCGTCCTGCTTTGCTGCTGCGGCCGCGTTCCGCGCTTCCTTTGCGCTTTCCTGTGCCCCGGTCGCATATCCCAGCACCCGCGCCACAAAAAGCTCGTACTGCGTCGGCTGATCTCTGCATCGCCGTCTGTGTTCAGTGTTTCATAGCAGTCATACCGGGCCGGTCGGGTCAACGCCCGGTATCCGTCCTCACCCAGAGCCAGCAGCATCCAGCTGCCGCAGGGGCTGGCGGTAAATTCCTTGCCCACTGCTGTGCTGTGCTCCTCGTCCAGCAGGATCGGTGTCGGCAGTGTGCCGTCCTGCCGCTGGATGTGCAGCGTCACGGCACATCCGGCCCACTCCTGCGGCAGCTCAAACTTCAGCCTTTCCACATTGGCGCTGCTCTGCCCGCCAGATGCAGCACCCCGCATCTCCGGGCCAAACTCCACACCGCCAAAGTTTTTCCGAATAATTTTCACCCGCATCCCGCTGCCTCCTTCCGTCCTTCTCAGCCTATCACACAAACGTCCGTAATAACACTGCGGACTTTTTTCAAACTTTTCCATTTCAAAAGAACCACATATACAAATCCCACGGCGTGAAATTCATCGCGCCGGGGGATTTTTCTTTTCTTACCTCACTGCCGCATACGGGTCCGGTTCCGGTCCTTCCTCTGCTTTCTTTTCTGCCTCCTTCACCCACTGGGCAAAGTTTTTCTCCGTGTACAGCTCTTTGCCGTCCGCGTCCTTGAGCGCCAACAGCATTTCTTCCATCTGCTGCCGGTCTGCATCACTGCCCGCAAGGTATTCCGGCTTTGCCGTCTCGGTGATCTTGCTTTTAAGTGTCGTCGCGCTCTTGCCCGCCTTCGCCAGCCTGTCATATTCTTCCTGCACAGCACCTGCGTCCCAACTGTCCACAGCTTCCACAAGGTCATCTGTCGCGCTGGCGTTGTCGCCCTTCAGCTGCGTTTCGGCCAGCTGGTTCACCGCGCCGGTCACGCAGTCCACCACATCCCCGCGCTTTCCCTTCGGCAGGCCCAGCACTTCGCTCAGCTGTTCGATCATCTCGTTTTCCAGCTCGTACCGCTTCTGGTCGTTTCCTGCATTCTGCTCTTCAGCAGCCTGCCGCACCCGCACGTCGTACTTTACAAGGCGGCTCTTCAGCTGGCTGTACATTTTGTTTTCCGCAATGGTTCCCGCTTCCACCATAGCGTTCAGCTTCTCCACTGCGGCCTTTGCTTCGTCGCTGTCGCCGCCGGCATAGGCGTTGTACAGCCGGTCATACTGGCCGGTGGCGCTTTGCGGCACAGAATTAAAGCTGAACTGTCCTCCGTGCGCAAGATTTTCAAGGTCACCATAGTAGCCCTTTACCGCTTCTACAATCTTCCGTCCATTGCCGTAGGGTACACCCGCCACTTCAAAGCTGTCCTCCAGCAGCGTCATGCTGCGCTGCATCAGCTTATTGTGGTGCTTTTGCAGCTGTTCTTCGTCCATTTCACTGGTGTCTTTCCGGAACTCCGCAAAAAACTTCTGCACATCTCCGGCCAGATCATTCACCACGCTGATGCTTGCTGCACTCAGCACGTCGTAATCCTTACCGTTCACAGCATTGTCGATCAGATGTATAACTCACTTCCGTACAAAAAGTTTCCCGCAAAACTTTCTGTGTACAGGCTTGCAAACCGTTTCCACATGCTCTTCACGGTCACATCGCCGTTTTCGTCCTGCTCCCGGTCCCACCGGTGCAAAAGGAAATCTGCGCCAATCTTCATGATCGCAAACACCGCCGTCTGTGCCGCCTGGCTCACAACAGCCCGGTTTCGCTGTGTTTTTGCCCGCTGCAATTCCGCTTTGTTTTCATCGCTCTGGTTCTGCCGGTAGCGTTCCGCCTGTGCCCTGTAATCGCCAATGGCATCCGCCAGAATGCCGTAGTTCTGGAAACGTTGGGTGGTGAACATGGTCAGCTGCTTCAGCAGTTCGTTAGGGTTGCGCTGAATGCCCGCCCGCTGCATCACGGTGTAGTTGGGCTGTGTCTGCTCGATCACCTTCTGATAGGTGCGGTTCACCGCTTCCCAATAGGCCGGGCTGCCTGTCACCTCCGCGCCTTCAAACTCGGCCGTGTGGTTCTGCACGTATCGCTTGCTGCCTTCCCACAGGGCTGCTACCGTCACTTCGTCCATCCCGTTGATCCAGCCGGTCAGCCAGTTCGGCAGCTTGTCCATGCCCTTTTCCGCCAATGTTTCCTGCTTGCCAATGCTGGCAAGCTCGCCGTTCTGGCTGCCGCGCTTGCGCCAGTCCAGCAGCACGTCTCCGTGCTCTTTGATCTCCGTTTCCAGCGCTGTCCGCGCCTTGGGCGAAAGGTTCTTCACAAAGGGTACACTGCCGCCATGGTGTCGCCGCCCAGTACGGCCGCTGCTGTGGGCAGCTTGCCGCCTGCGCAATGGCAACGCCCGGGTTCAGCGTCAGCACTGCGCCTGCATAGTTCCGCGCAGGTTTCCCAGTACTTTGTTAAAGGTGCTGGGCCGCTTGCGCTGGGTAGTCTGCAGGTCGGTCAGCAGGTCATCGATGTAGCTCACCGCATCCTTGCCCCACTGTTCCTTGATGATGCCGTTCTTCAGGTTTGCAAGCCTTTCCCGCGTCTCCACGCCGCTGTTCAGGATCTTCTGCACGTCCCGGATGGGCGCGGCCAGGCCCGCATACGCCGCCGTGTCCCGCAGGCCTGCCGCTGCACACATTGCGCATTCTTCCAGCAAAACGGGCTGTCCGCTCTTCACGCGGTTCTTCAGGAAACCGCGTCCCTCAATGGTCGCGTCCAGATTCAGGCCGTCGATCTGGGTCGCCAGCACCGATTTATCCACCGCAATGGGATAGTAGTTTTTCACGGTTGCCCGCTGGTAGCCCACCAGCTGCAGGCTCGTCTCGTTGATGAGCTTCGTGGTGTAGTTGTCGAAGAACTCTTTCATGTCCGCGCACCATGCCCGGTCATAGTCAGTCATGGCCGCTTCCACCGTCTGCAGGATGCTATCCGCTGTCGGGGTCCCGTCCGCATCCGTCAGCATTCCCAGATGTACGGTCTGTCCCTTCTGGTAAGCCTGCTCAATGTCACCTTTGTTGTACAGCTTTGCATCCGGAATCACAAGTCCGCCGTTCATCAGGTGGTTCAGGCTGTCGGTGTTGTGCAGGTGCATGTACAAACTGCACAGCTGTGCATGGGTCAGTTCGGCTTTCTTTCCCTTCACATCGGTCAGGCCCACGTCCACAAGGTCTGCGCCCGGGCCTGCAAAGTTCTGCATTTCCTTCACGTGTTCTTTTCCGGTCACGTTGGCAAACAGCTTTTCGCCTTCCACGGTGATCTTCGTCTGCCGGTACTGGCCGTCGTTCAGCATTTGGGCCATCTTTTCCATCTGGCCGTTCTTCGCGTAGCCGCCCAGCATACGGAACACCCGCTCCGCGCCCAGCATATCCAACTGATACTTTGTCAGCAGATTGTGCACGCCGTCCAGCTTTCCGCCGGGGTGGTTGCCCTTGCTGGCATTCACCTCGCTGGCTGCGCCTTCTGCGATTGCGCTCACTTCTTCAGCCTTTGCAAGACTCACCGTCTTGTTTGCATTGCGGATCACATGCAGCGTCGAGCTGGTAATAGCCTTCAGCATCCGCATCTGATCCACCGTCATGGGCAGATAGGTGCGGTTCTCCGTCTCCTTGATGCGTTTGCGCAGCCGTTCCTGCAGTGCCCATGCTTTCTCGCTGTCCGGTAAAACTTCTGCCTCGGCCAGCTGCTCGTGCAGTTTGGTCAGCTTTGTGTCCTTTGTCGTCTGCAGGTCGTCCCGCAGCGTCTGGATCAGGGTATCCACGCCGGTCTGCTTCCATTCTTCGGTCATGGCGTTGGGGCTGTTCTCGCTGCCCGCACTCTGCCGGATCCGGTCCTGCAGCCTCGTCAGCTGGTTCACGGCCCGTTCGTTCAGAATGGTCATGTCCGCCAGCTTTGCCACCTGTGCTGCCGCATCGATCAGCCCCGGCTGTACATACTTGTCCTTGCTGGGCCGCAGCAGCATCTGGTTCAGCTGTGCCGCGTTCTGACGGATGCTGCGTTTCAGTTCATCCATCTTCCGTGCATCCCGCGCCCGCTGCACTCGCTTTTCCGCTACTGCCTTCGCAACGGCAATATCTTCGTCCCGCTGCTGTCGGGCTGTTTCAATGGCAAGGGCATTCCGCTGCGCCTGTTTCTGCTCCCATGCGGCCCGCTTACGTTCGTTATCCGCCTCCCATTCCATGATCTCATTTTCCTGCACGATCAGGCTGTATTCTGCCTTGTCCGCGCGCCGCTGCTCTTCCCGTAGCCGCATACTCAGATCTGCATTTTCCTCCCGCAGTTCTCCCATGCGTTCCCGATACCACAGTTTTGCTTCATCCAGCATTTCCTGCCGCTCGGCCTTCAGGCGTTTCACTTCCTGCTTCATTTCCCGCTCATAGCTTTCCCGCAGCACTGTCAGCTTTTCGTTCAGGTTGCCCACATTGGAAACATCCACACCAAAGGTTTCAAGGTTCTGGTCCAGCAGCTTTTCTGCTCTTGCGTTCTGCCGCTGCAGTTCGGTCATCTGCTGCACTTCGGCGTTCTGGTTTGCAGTGCGCCGGTTTTCCTGCATTCTGCGGCCAAACTCCCGCTGCTGTGCTTTCTGTACGCCGCGCAGTTCCTTTGCCACCTCTGCAGCACGTTCTTTGCTGCCTGCTGCGGCTCTTGCCACATCCATATTGTGTCGCTGGATGCCCTCAAAGATAGCCTGCGCGTCAGTCATCTCCGGTGTCGCCATAATGTCACCGATGATCCTGCCCGCCAGTTCGATCTTTGCATCCTCATACTCTGCATCGTCTGCAAACCGGCTCATAGTCGCAGGCTTGATGGCATCGTGCAGGTTCATCAGCACATTCAGCCACTCGGTGCTTTCCATGCTCATTGCACCATCCACACCCGCCTGCTGCGCTGCAGCTTTCCACAATGCCTTTGCACCGTCGCTGGTGCCGTCCACAGCGCGGTTGTCGTTGATCACGCTTTCGTACTGCTGTGCCGGGTTGCCGTCCCGCACGCTTTCGGCCTGCCGCAAGGTCACGCCGTGCCGCGCGCTTCGGCCACTGCTTCACTCCAGCTGCCGTATGCTTTCACCAGTTCTGCCTTTGCCTGTCCGCTTCTGTTCACGGTATATTCCAGCTTGTGCAGTTCCGGGTATTCGTCCCACAGCTCACTGTTGCGGTAAACTGCCCCGTCCAGAATTTCTCCCGCCAGCGTTTCGGCCAGCGCATTGGCTTTTTCCATGTCCGCACCGTCGGCTTTCAGGTAGTCCACCAGTACCTCGGTCTCCCTCGCAAGCTTGGCCCGGTCCGTCTTACTGCCGTTCGCCTTTGCCCAGCGGCTGGCCAGTCCTTCAATGGCCGTCGACTCACCTTCACACCCCGTGTCAGCCCAAAGAACTGGCTCAAGGTGTCCAGTGCTGCAGCCTTGTCCGCAATGGTGCGGCTTGCCATCTGCTGGTCGTTCCGCTTCGCGTCACGGCTGGCCTGCTCTGCCAGCTGATAGCGGAACTTTGCAAGGTCGCTTTCTTGTGCCAGTTCACCGGTCTGGTAATATTCCCGGATCTCCCGCACTACGCGGTCAGCATCCACACGTCCGCTGTATTCCTTGCCGGCTGCCACCCGACCATCTGCTGTGGAGATGTCCAGTGTGAAACTGCCGTTTCTCGCCGCCCAGCTCCTGCACCATTTGCCAGATCTGTTCCAGCTGCTGCGTGGTGGGTGCTGTGTCTGCCGAGAGATCCACTCCCGGTGCTTCAGCCATCACGCGCACATTGCCGTCCAGCAGAAATTCGTTCAGCGCTTCTGTTCCATTTTTCACCTCTGCCGAACCGAACACGCTCATGATCTCCCGGTGATCGGTATCTCGGGTTCGGTCATTCTGGGCAAAGTCCAGCATCTGCCGTCCGGCAGAATGTATCCGGCTCGTCTGAAGTCCTCTGTCGTGCCAAACCGTTCTTTTGCCAGTACGCGGCGGTATTCCGCCTTTCCGCCGTGGGCTTCGGCTTGGCATCATATACCGCCTGTTCTGCTTTGCCTTTTTTTGCGTTCTGCTGCTGCATCCGGGCACCGGCCTCTTTGATCCGGCCGTTCAGCACAGCGCTCTGGTCTTCCAGCTGCGCCATACGGGCATTGTAGTCTTTGCGCTTTGCAAGATAATTCTGGTATTCTTCGCTGTCCCGGTAGGCTTTTGCTTCTGCAGAAAAAATCCCCAGTGCCTTCTTCTTCGCCTCGATCTCTTTCACGGCGTCGCTTCCCAGCCAGGCACTGCGTTCTTCCTTCAGCTCCCGCCGCTGCTCGTCCAGCCGCTGCTGTTCGTCGCGCAGCTTCGTCAGCTCGTCTGCCTCGCTCAACTGATATCGTACATTTTTCTTCAGCGTCCCGTCATTTCCCTTGTTTTCAGCGGCTTCCTGTGCTATACTCTGGTTAGAGATCTTCGACCCGCTGCTCCCCGAATCTTCGGATTCCATGTGGGCTTTGCCGAAGGTCTCCGTAAAGCTCTCCGGCAATCTACTCCTTGAATCTTCGGATTCTACGTGGGTACCACCGGAGGGCTTTATTTTTGTTTCTTTGATGTTAACAATATCATAAAAAATCTCCCGTGTATCCGGTTTGATGGCTGTCAGCACATCTGCCTCATACGCGTTTTCGCCCACGCGGATTTTAATTCTTCCGCGGTTGAAGGCTTCCGCATTTTTGTGATTTGCGGGCTCGCGGCACACCTCATCCGCAGTTGCAATGATTTCATCAAGATTGGCAGCCATGCGCATCTTGTCCGCATACGCTGTGGCATTTTCCCACTGTAATGCCTTTGAATACTTCGACCAGACAAACTCATTGCGTCCATCTTTGCTGTTCAGAATTGTCCAGCCGTTTCTTACAAAGCCATCCGGGAAACGTTCTCTGATTGCCTGCTTGACTACCGATTTCCAGTTTTCCTGCGGGATTCCTTTCAGAATATCCTCGTCGATCTGAATGTAAGTTTCTCCCTCGGCATCTTTCTTGATTTCAAACCTTGTCCCTTCCGCCGCGCCCTTGTTCTCAAGGGCTGCGGCGTTTTCTTTTGCGGCACGCAGGCTGTCCATAGCCCTCTCCGCATGGGCAAAGTATTCGTCCTGCAGCACCCGCTTTTCTGCCACCGCAAGGCGCTGTGCTTTCAGAGCGGCCTTGTTCTCCGGGTCTCTTGCCAGCACTTCCTTTGCGCGGCTCACGATGTCGCTCAAAAGCTCCTTCACCTTGGTCATCACCTTGTGGATGCTGCCTGCCTTGCCTGCGTTCTTTTCAGCCTGCCCGCGCTGGAACTCCACCCAGCGCTTAAAGCTCGCTTCATGCTGAAGATGCCGCGCCATGCGTCCGCCACAAGTTCTTCTGCGGCTTCCTCGTAGCTCAGCCCCTGCTGTGCATAGTCGGAAAGCTTCCCCCGGATCATCTCGTCAATGCCTTCAAAGCCCTCGCTCTTTGCCAGAAATTCCAGTGCATGCTGCTGCAGTGCCTGCGCACCCTCTGCATCAAGTGAGTTGTACCAGTGGTAGTCCTCGTGCAAGATTGTGCCAAACACATCCTCTGCCCGGTCGCTGAAGAAAATGCGCGCCGTCTCGGTGTCCACATAAGCCCTCACCCGGTCGCTGCCCTGCAGTACCGTTTTCAGCACCGCATCGGTGTTCGTGGCCTTCGCATTCAGTTCGATCAGCTGCGTGCCCACCTCGTTTGCCGTGCGCATCGTTCCCTTATACAGCACCCGGCCGCTGCCGCTGGTGCTTTCCGCCGTCAGCCTTCCGCCAAGGCTTGCGCGCTGCATCTTTCCGGCTTCCAGTTCTCCGTGTCCCTGCAGCCATGCCAGCTGCAGCGCTTCCCGTCCACCGTCCTGTGCCAGCACGTAATCGGTGTTCACAGCAAGGCCGCTCATGCCTTGCGCCAGCTCCATAGCCTTGTCAAAGGTGTGCACATCTTCCATCTGTCCCAGCCGGTACAGGCTACTGGCTGCAGCTGCATACCGCCCGGCATCTCCAATTTCTGTCGGCATGTTCCTGCTGATGGTCGCACTTGCCCCATCCGATACCTGCCATCGGGTCAGCTCATGCTGCACCTCCCGCTGCTTTGTGGTCAGGCTCTGCTGTTCAAGGCCGTAAGTTTCCCGCATCCCGCCAGACTGTTCCGCCGGGCTGCTTTCCACCCTTTCCCCGGTGTTCTCCACGGCAGCTCCGCTCCGGCCCAGCTCACTTTCCGTCTGTGCCTGCCGCGCAGATCTGTCAGCTTCCATTTTTTCTACAATTGCGGCCGTATTTTGTGCTTCAACTGTCGCATTTTCGGTAGCTGTGGCCGGAGCCTGTGCTGCCCGCTGCTGTGTTGTCATTTCCCGCAATACCTGCCGGGTCTTTGCTTCCGTTTCCGGCAGCTCAACACCGTATTCTTCCGCAAAGGCAGCGCGGTTCGCTTCATTGGCCGCATTCGGTGTAAATAGGTTGATGGTCTTGCTCGTAAGCTGCCCATCCTGCACAGCTGCGGCAAGCTGCTGCACAGCCGGGTTTTCGCTCTGTACCATCGGCGCAGTATCCTGCATGGTCGCAAATCCGCTTGTCGTCCCCGTCACTTCCGGCTGCACCGTTTCCTGTGTAGCAGCCGCAGGTTGTCGGGTGCCTGCCGCAGCTTCTTCCGGTGTCTGCTGCATCGCCGTTCCCGGCTCCTGTGCCCGCACTTCGTCCTGCAATGCCTGCCGTGCCCGTTCCATCTGTCCTTCGTAGTATGCCCGCTTCACATTACCCACAATGCTGGCATCGCCGCCGTTCGCCTTTGCAAGCCCTGTGCCCACACACCGCCCAAGGCACCGGATGCGCCGCCCGTCAGGCCGCTTTCCAGTGCGGTCAGAAAAGTGTCGCTTTTAAACAGGTCTGCCGCCGTTTCGCTGTCGCCCAGCGTCGCATCAATAGCCTTGTCTGCATAGGTCTCCACAAAGGCCTGCATGGCATTGTCCACGCCGCCGGAGATGGCATTTGCCACCGCCGGGTACCGCTGTGCCAGCGTGCCGTCCGCCGCCACGCTGCGCACCATGTCAGCCAGTTTGCCCGCCAGCGTATTCTTTGCGTAGTCACTGCCCATGGTCTTTGCAAGGTCTGCTGCGCCCACACTGTTAATGGCCCAACCCGCACCCAAATTTTGCAAGGCCCCGGCCAGCGTCTTGCCTGCACTTTCGCCCTTTTCAACGCTCTGGCCCATAGCTTCCGCACCGCCCTGCGCACTCAGCACCGGCAGCACCCATGCCGGGTCAATAGCCGCCACCGCAAGGTTCTCGCCAGCACTGCTCACGATGCCCAGCGCCTGCTTTGCAATGGGGCTAAGGCCCGCCTGTGCAGCTGCGGTCAGATCCTGTCCTCGCTTGTACAGCTGATAGCCAAAGCTCTTCTCCGGGTCTACGCTGTCATGCACTTCCGTTCCGGCAATGCGCGCCCGCATGTTGTCGATCTCCTGCTGCGTGTAACCTTTTTCAATCAGCTCTGCATCCGTGTAGGCATCGCTCTGCGTTGTTTGTGCCGCCGGGGCACTGGCCATTGCACCGCTGCTCTGTGCCAGCTGCAGCGTGTTGTCCCGTGCTGCATACCGTGTCTTTCCGCCGGTCATCAGGCGCAGCAGCTCCTGCTGCCGGTCGTCGCTCTGTACATCCTGCTGCAGCTGCTTCCAGTTGCTGCTGGTCGCTGCTGCATTCTTTGCGCTCTGTACGCCGGTCTCACCCGCCAGAAAAACCGAGGATGCCACCGTGTCTCCAATACCGCCAATGGTATTGGCCGCGCGCCGCGCTGCACGCTGTCCTGCAGGCAGCGCATCAAAGTCGGCAATGTACTGCCGCGCTTCGCTGATCTCCTTGCGGCTGTATCCCTTTGCCAGCAGTTCCGCATCGGTGTAGTCCCGTCTGCCCGCACTCTTTTCCGGCACTGCTGCGCTGGCTGCAGCACCGCTCACGCTCTGGGGCTGCATGGCGTTGTTTTTCTCGGCATAGCTCTGTCCGCCGGTGCCAATGCGCATCAGCGTCACAAGTTCCGGTGCTTCGGGTCAGCGTCCATCCACTGGTTCAGCCGGTCAAAATCGCTGAAGTCGTCTGTCGCTTTCAGATCTTCCGTGTACTGCTTCACCTTCTGCGCAGTCTGTGCATACCAGCCTTCATCTCCGCTGGCAATGCCTGCAATGCGCTGGCGCTCAGTGGGCTGCACCGTTCCCGTCACCTTTGCCGCCGGAGCTGCAGTGCTCTTCGCGTTCAGCCATTCCGGCTGCGCAGTGCTGCTGCGTGTACCTGTACCGCTGTCGGTCACAATGCCGCTTTTTGCCCGGATATGCCTGTGTTCTGCCTGTTTCCTGCGGCACTGCCAGCTGCAGCTTGTGGCCGCTGTCCGCGCCCGTCATCTGCGCCAGCACCGTGCACCAA
>ENA-OQAZ01000838-OQAZ01000838.1-human-gut-metagenome-genome-assembly--contig:-NODE-838-length-16472-cov-2.088773_pt1 | contig 16472 bp, 21 predicted proteins | sample MGYA00242737_ERZ504531 | MGnify/ENA primary metagenome ERZ504531 (study PRJEB26092, sample SAMD00036244) | human gut metagenome | host: Homo sapiens | study: EMG produced TPA metagenomics assembly of... | reverse complement strand
TTTCATCAATCCGTTACCATCCTGTATCCCCCGGAAGAGGCAGCCCTTCCTGCTCTCCTTCCAGTACGATTGAGAAAAATATATCGTATAAAACATTTCCGGAAAGTGCTTCTATCTTGCGACAAAGCGGGCACACACCTTTCTCATCCACCTGGCCGATTCTCTTGCAGACTTTACATTCTCTTGTGTAGTCATCTGCACGATACTGATTTAATGCAATGATTTCTTCCGCTGTATAACGATGTAATTTTGCTTTCGATATGCCTGCAGAAGCCTGCCGGAACATATTTGCATAGCTTCCTTCCGGAACGTTTCGAAATGTATTGCCGCTGCATACGCTGTAACCAAATGCCACAAAAAGTTCTGTACGAAAATATTTTAAAAACCAGGACTGTAATTCCTTTTGAAATGTGTTTAACACTTCTCGTGTTTTTTGTGTATTGGCAAGAAGCAAATAACAATGTCCACCTCCCGAATAAATCAGATTTGCTCTTGACAACTCCAGTCTCTCAAGAAGTGTATCTATAATGTGCTCCATCATGATTTCCAGATAAAAAGATCTGGCTCTTAAAGTTCTCAATGCATTTTTTGAAGCAATGGTATAAATAAATTTCTGGATACCGGAAATATCTAAAGAACAGAATAGAAATGCTTCTGTTTCGTAAAATTCTGTTTCTTTTGAAAATAACGTCTCTTTATAATTCAGATGATTTTCGTTCAGATAGTCATAGATGCAGCTTGCGATTGCTGCCGTCAGTTTTACATGATCAAACAGCGAAATATCTGCCAGTTCTTCTTTTGACGTCGAAGATGGAACATAAGAAAGATTGGCTTCCAGAACTGTCAGAAGCGAATTTAAATATTCACTGTTCCAATCCATCCCTTTCAGATTTTCGGTAATCTGGACTTTTACCGTTGTATAAAAAGACTCCGAAAACGGAATCTTTTCATCCCCTGGATCATTGATTCCATTTTTCGGATCCATATTACCCGGATGATAATATTTTTCCTGATGATTTCCATTCAAAATATTGAATACACTCTGCAGCGGAAGCGAACGTTCAAAACCTCGATCTTCGCTTTCATCTTTTTTCCGCCGGTCGGAAAATGCCGCAATATTATCAGCCAGATATACAATATACGCCAGACTGTTTTCTTTTAAACCAACTGCCCGTTTCAAAAGCGATGCATGATGATAGCGGACGCAGTCCAAAATCTCCGAATCTGTAAGATTTGTTTCCTCTTTCAGATAATCATACCCGGAAATACTGTGATTACGCCTGTCATCTCCCTGACGGTAAATCACTTTTCCTGTATCATGCAACAGACTTCCCATGATCAGTCTTACTTTTTCATCAACCATGTTTCTCCCTCCTGTGCAGCTGCATTGCTCCCATTCCCATACTGGTTTTGATTCCCACACCGGAATATTCTCCAAAACGACATAACAGCCTGATATAATTTGCCAGCGTCTCTGTTCCTTTTATCTTGATACTGGCATTCCCCACAAATCCATTGATCTGAACTTTTTCCAGTGGAAAAGGCATGGTCTGGAGACGATATCGAATGATCTCACTGTTCCTTACAAGCTCTTCCAGTGTCTCTTCATCGTACATATCCAGTTCTTCTGATGCAGCACTGTATTTTCGCATCAGACTTCCATATACCAGACGCAGATCCGGATAATTCACATATTTTCCGTCACGTTTAAATGCCGTCGGTGTGCAGAACTGCAAATTCAGATAGCGATCACAGCTTTCCTCATAAAATTGTTTCATCAGCTCACTTTCTTCCAGTATCTCGATGCTCCGGCCCACAACGTTTGTGGTAATCTCTTTTCTGCGAATCGTGATCTGTTTCAACTCTTCCAGCGGCAGAATGATATTTTCATACGCCTCTTCGTTTACGGTGCAAATATACCAGACAGTCTTATCCTTTTCCTTCACGACATACTGGCTGTATGGATTCAGACTATATTGATGCAGTTCCTGTGCATAGTCTGTGTCAATCTGCTCCATCAATACGCCCTGCAAATTTGAAGACTGCTGATATGAAATCTGAGAAGAGTCGAGTTCTATTCTCAATTTTGCATACATGTTTTAGCTTTTTTCTCCTTTTTTTCGTGTTTTTCTACAAATTATTGCATTTATTGTATCATTGTAGTAGAAAAACGTCAATTCAACCAGCAGTTGAAAATATATTTTTTTGTTTTTATGATATCCTCATCTAATTTTCATTGTTATTCTTATTGCTTATGTTGTATTTATTTTATGAGTTGCCCGACAAATGAACACTATAAGTACCTTGCTACGAAAATAAAACTCGTAGCAAGGTACAAGATAGTACAAAGACAAAAAATATGTCTCATTTGTCGTTTAACTCATTTTATGATGCCAGGGTCAAAAGGTCTAAATCCACATGAGCTTGCTCATAGGTGGATGAAAGACCTTGGGACCCGCCCCGATATGGAGCAGAACATTCAGTGGATGTTCGTTTTGCTCCGACCGAAGCGGGGGAATGCTTCTCTGCGTTCAAAGTATATTTTCTTAAACTTCTTGACATCATGCCATCTATATTATCTCATTCACATTTGGAAGAACGAAAATTGCGAAAAGCTGAGTATGGGGCTGGGGTTGAATCCGGCATTTCAGAAGTCAAAATCGTTGCTTTCCAGGCAGGTGTAAAGAATTGAAATGTCGCACATTTTAAAATACTTAGCGTTCCGCTTAAACGCCCATGGAAGGCCAGGAGCTTTTAGTAATGTGCAGACGAACGGTATCGTAAAAAATAGTGCGTAAAATAATACAGCATGATGATGCGAAAACAAATCACTTTGACGAAGATTGTTTTCGCATCATCATGGCATTCTGTTTTACATATAGGTTTTTCTAAGACCCATCTTCTTGCCCTTTGGACAAGACGCATCTCTCGCTTTAAAAGGCTCGGTCAATTTTCCAGAAATTGCGGCAATTCAGTTATCTCCTGTGCTTCTTGTTTCGAAAATCCTTTTTCAAGAAGTTTTTTGTATACACGGATTTTTTCTTCGTGGATTCCCTCATTTCTGCCTAACTTTCTTCCTTGTTTCACTCCCTGTTCCATTCCCTTTTCTATTCCCTTTTCTATTCCCTTTTCCATTCCCATTTTTTCGATCTTTCCGCCACATCACACATACTATGCACTCCTCTCTCTTTCTGAAATATTGCCTGGTAGCGTTCATCCCCGGTCATTACCCGGAGCAATTTCAGTACTTCATCTATATGCCTGATTTCCGTTGGATCATCCGGGATATAATCCTTATTCTTTCTTTTTTTGAACAAAGAAATTTTGCCACGACTTTAAAATCACTGTGGAAACGGCTGATCTCCTCTTCTGTAAGCCATGCGATCTCAAATACTTTCATTTCATAATCATTGATGTACTCTTCCAGTCCTTCCGGGATTTTCATCAACCCTTTGATATTCTTTTTGCCATACCAGTGATGATCCGTACCGAAGTACAATACAATTGTCATGACCGGCAGGATCTCTTTTCTGTTCTCCAATAGCTGGCTTCGATATGCAGCACCATCATATCCGATAATACGGAACGGCATATATTTTTTCACATTGCTCTGGTTTTCGATCCCGCAGATCGCCAGTTCGACTTTTTTCTCTTTCCAGTATTTTATGACATCCCTCTCCAGTTCATGGACTTTTCCATCTTCTGCTTTATATTGAGAGTGGACTTTTGCATTTTCCAGAGATTCCGGCAGAATCCGCTGTTCTCCTTTAAAAATCAGTCCGTTTATAATGTCTGCAAATACATCGTTATAATCTTCCAGTAGTTTTTCTGTAATATCTTTTTGTCCCATAGGCTGCTCCTTTGCTTTTTGTATGAATCCAGGCTAAATATACGTGAGACCCGGTGCACGCTTCTGGTCAGCTTTGCTGACATTTCCCTGCTACAAAACAGCCTTGGATACCGGGATTGTGAAACTCTTTGGCTAAGAAGCAATTGGCAAATATCGGTTGTCAAAAAGTTTTCTTAAGATATCACTTTTGTATTTTCAGCCGCTCTGTGCAGGTATAAAGTTTTTTGGATTTTCCTGCCGAACGGCAATGAAAGTCAGATAGAATTAGATTTAAAACTATTTTGTGATTATTATACTTGAATAAGCGATTTTTGTCAATCCAAATCAGACAGATATTTTTTTAATAATCTTCCGCCTCAGAGTCTCCATCAGGCCAGGAGCTTTTGGCAATGTGCAGACGAACCGCATTGTAAAACATGGTGTGCAAAATAATACAGCCATGACGAATCCGAAAACAAATCACTTTGACGGGGGATTGTTTTCGAATCATCATGGCGTTCTATTTTACATATGAATTTTCTTAATGCCCATCTTCTTTCGTTGCTTCTCCGTAAGAGAAATCGAGTAGTTTCTGTACTCTGCGTTGCAGATGCTACATTTCCTGCTGATGCAACTGCTCTTCGAAATCTGAAGCAAAATGCTCTCTCTTACTTCCGCTTCGTCATCTAGCAGCATGATTTTGTACAAAATATCTTCACCCCCGCTGTAACTTTTACAGATATTTCAATGCTTCCCTTAAATTTGCCGCCGGAAGCAGGCGGATTCCTTCCACTTTCCCGATTGACGGCATGGAGACGGATGGCAGAATGATCGTCTCAAAGCCCAGTTTTTTTGCCTCTGCCACTCTCTGTTGTGCCATGCTGACGGCACGGATCTCACCGCTTAAGCCACTTCTCCAAATGCCAGTGTTTTTTCGTCAATCGCAATGTCTTTGTAGCTGGAGATCAGTGCAAGCACGATCGCCAGGTCGATCGCCGGCTCGTTCATGCGGATGCCTCCCGCAATGTTGACATAGGCATCACAGTTGATAAATGCATACCGATGCGTTTTTCGATCACAGCCATCAGAAGTCCGACTCGGTTGTAGTCGGTGCCGGCTGCCGTCCTTCTTGGCATCGCAAGGTTGCTGCGGCACACAAGTGCCTGAACTTCCACAAGAATCGGCCTTGTGCCTTCCATGGAACAGGAAACGATCGACCCGGATGCTCCCTGCGGCTTGCCGCTTAACATATATTCCGATGGATTTTTGACTTCTTTTAATCCGCTCTGGCACATCTCAAAAACACCGATCTCGTTGGTGGAGCCGAATCGGTTCTTGACGCCGCGAAGGATGCGGTAGGCTGCATGACGGTCACCCTCGAAATACAGCACGGTATCAACCATATGCTCCAGAACTCTCGGTCCTGCGACAACTCCTTCTTTTGTCACATGTCCGACAATAAAAATGGAGATTCCCATACGTTTTGCGATCTGCATAAATACAGAAGTAGCTTCCCTTACCTGCGATACACTTCCCGGTGCGGAGGAAACGTCTTCCTGATACATCGTCTGGATCGAATCAATCACTACAATTTCCGGCTGCACACGCTCGATCACCCCCTGGATCGTCTCAAGGCTGGTCTCACAGAGCAACAGCATTTCCTCTCCGAAACTTCCGATTCTGGACGCTCGCAGTTTAATCTGCTGAAGCGATTCTTCACCCGATATATACAATACTTTTTTGCCTTTTTCTGTGAGATTTTTGCAGACCTGCAAAAGAATGGTTGATTTTCCGATACCCGGATCACCGCCGACCAGAACCAGCGATCCGGCAACAATGCCTCCGCCAAGCACACGATCCAGTTCTTCAAATCCGGTCGCTGTGCGTATCTCGCTCTCTGTCTTGATCCCGGATAATTTCACCGGCTGTGCCTCATGTATCCTGACCGCCAGGCTCTCTGTTTTTTTATTGCTTTTTCCTGCCTTTCCTGTCACGACCGTCTCCTCGACCAGTGTATTCCACTCTTTGCACGCCGGACACTGTCCCAGCCATTTTGCAGACTCATAACCGCAGTCTGACAGAAAAAAAATTGTTGATTTTTTTGCCATGTTCCCTCCTTCAAAGAACACTGCCGATTCTTTCCGGCAGATATTTCTGTTTTGTTTTTCTCGTCATCACAGCAAAAAGGGAACGTCCGTCCCGACGCTCCCCCTTTTCTTATGCTGAGAAGATTCTCAATTTTTATAATGATTCTTCATAATTCAAAACACTTGCTGTCAGAATCAGATTATTACATTTTTTTGATGCGAACTGCCGCACTTTCTGTGCTGTCAAGCTCTACGCTCAGTACCAGTTTGCCGCCGAGGTTTGTCTTCATCTCGCCAACTTCCTTATCATCGACAAATACCTGATAGCTTGTTTCCTCTTCCAGCTCTACGGTAATCTGTGCATCGGTCGGGCACTCTACGGTAAAGCTCATACCATTCTCGGTCGCTTTCAAATGGCTGACTGCGGTTCCCGGTACGGATTCGTAAACAAACATGCCATTTCTCTCAAGCTTTGTGATCTCCTTGAAAGTTTTTACTTTATACAGATCGCCGTCATGCTCAAAATCGGATTTTTTGGATTTGGCCGGCAGCTCATAATTACCGAACTGATCGTTCCATCTGCTTCTGTGCGTATCAATTCACTTACTACTGACATATCTATGCCCTCCTGGTATTCTCTTTTGTCGCTTTATCCCACTGTCAAACCAGCTTTCTTTCAAGTCAAATGCACGAAAACTCAGTGTATGATTTTGACTGGATTTGCTGATATTCAAATCAAACGCATGTGAAAGTGTTCAACAGTTATGGGATTTCTCCTCGACTTTTGTCTTATTTTACCATAATCGAACTTACTTATCCAGAGCTTTTTCACTTTTCACAGAAAATTTAATTTCTTCTTTAGAAACGCCAAGCAGTACTTTATCCCCTGCTTTTACCTTGCCCTCCAGGATCTCTTGTGCCAGTGCATCTTCTACTTTCGTCTGGATCGCACGTTTCAGCGGTCTTGCACCGTATTTTTCATCAAAGCCTGCTTTTGCGATCAGTTCTTTTGCAGCACTTGATATCTTCAGTGTGATATCCATCTGCTCTTTGCAGCGTTTTGCGAACTGCTCCAGCAGGATCTCTGCGATCCTGGTGATATTCTCACGGTTCAGTGCATGGAAGACGATCGTCTCATCGATACGGTTTAAGAACTCCGGTTTGAACATCCGGCGTACCTCTTCCATCACACTGCCTTTCATATATTCATAGTTGTGCTTCTCATCGTCCACCGATGCAAATCCCAGCTTTTTCGGGGAAATGATCGACTGTGCTCCGGCATTGGAGGTCATGATGAGGATCGTATTCTTGAAATCCACCTGTCTGCCCTGAGAATCGGTGATGTGTCCGTCGTCCAGCACCTGAAGCAAAATGTTAAATACATCCGGGTGTGCTTTTTCAATCTCGTCAAACAGGATCACGGAATATGGATTTCTGCGGACTTTCTCAGAAAGCTGTCCACCTTCTTCATATCCACATATCCAGGAGGGGAACCTACCAGTTTTGAAACACTGTGTTTTTCCATGTATTCGGACATATCAACGCGGATCATGCGTCTTCACTTCCGAAAACGGTCTCTGCCAGTGCTTTGGAAAGCTCGGTCTTGCCGACACCGGTCGGACCAAGGAACAGGAAAGAACCGATTGGACGTTTCGGATCTTTCAGTCCGACACGGCCTCGTTTGATGGCTTTGGCAACAGCAGTAACGGCCTCATCCTGACCTACAACTCGTTTATGCAGTGTAGATTCAAGCTTTAAGAGGCGACCGGATTCTTTTTCTGTCAGGCGGCTGACCGGTATTTTCGTCCATACGGCTACCACATCTGCTACATCTTCCTCGCCAACTGTCAGTTTCTTGCCGGAACGTTTGCGATCCATCTTTTTCTGTTCTTTTTTCAGCTCTTCTTCTACTCTGATCTGTTCCTGTCCAAGATTAGAAGCCTCTTCAAAATCTCCGAGAACGATGCTCTCTTCTTTTTCTTTTAAAATCTGCTCCAGTCTCTGCTGAAGCTTTTCAAGCTGCTTCGGTGCCTGATATCCTTTGAGCTGCTTTCTTGATGCTGCTTCATCCATCAGATCGATCGCCTTATCCGGAAGGAAACGGTCGTTGACATAACGTCTGGAAAGTTTCACTGCTGCATCCAGGGCTTCGTCGGAGATCCGAACACCATGGTGTTCCTCATAGTATGGACGGATTCCTTTTAAGATTTCAAGCGTCTCCTCTCGCTCGGCTCTTCTACCATAACCGGCTGGAAACGTCGCTCCAGTGCCGGATCTTTTTCGATGTATTTTCGGTACTCCTCGATCGTGGTGGCACCGATCAGCTGGATCTCTCCTCTGGAAAGGGACGGTTTTAAAATATTGGAGGCATCCATGGCTCCTTCTGCTCCGCCTGCCCCGATGATCGTGTGCAGCTCATCGATAAACAGCAGCACATCGCGGCTGTCCGTCACTTCCTGGATCACTTTTTTGATGCGTTCCTCAAACTCGCCGCGGTATTTGGAACCGGCAACCATGCTCGCCATATCCAGTGTGACCACGCGTTTGTTCTGAAGCATCGGTGGAACGGCTCCGAGCACGATCCGCTGTGCCAGCCCTTCTGCGATCGCCGTCTTGCCGACACCCGGCTCACCGATCAGGCACGGATTGTTCTTCGTCCTGCGGCTTAAAATCTGCAAAATACGCTCGATCTCTGCGTCACGGCCGACGATCGGGTCCAGCTCGCCCTCTGCTGCCATCTCTGTCAGATCACGCTGTACTGATCCAGCACCGGAGTCGCACCGCCGTCCCTTCTTGCCTTTTCTTTCTGTGCCAGCTCTTTGTACATGGACTCCTCAATCCCCATCGCACTAAGAACGCTGAGGTAAAGTTTGCGGATATCGATCTCCATCGTGTGCAGCAGTCTGGTTGCCACGCATTCCGTATCTTTTAAAAGTGCCAGAAGCAGATGCTCTGTCCCCACTTTTCCATATGGAAGAAATCGCCTCATGCACGGCATTCTCAAGAATGATTTCGGTCCTTGGCGTATAGTCGGTCTCTTCTGTCAGGGTATCTCCCTCTGATGTGATCAGATTTGCAACTAAAGTGCGAATCTTGACGGTGTCTGCACCGGACTCTTTTAAAAGGATCGCCGCCGTGCCTTCGCCTTCTTCTAAAAGTCCAAGCAGCAGATGCTCGGATCCTATGTATCCATTTCCATTATTTTTGGCTGCCTTTTTTGCCAGCTTTAATACTTTTTCTGCATTTTCTGTAAAACGCTCACGCAATCTTATCGCCTCCTGTCTTTCTTTTTACAGACTTGATGATGCCAGGGTCAAAAGGTCGTTCTTGCTTGCAAGATAAGACATTTGAACTTAGGACCTCAACATCATTTGATCATAACGGCTCGTATTCTGAGAAAATCTCATCAACCAGCTCATGCACTTCGTCTGCTGAAATATTTTTGCAGTGTGCTTTTGCCAGAATAACTCTGAGATTTTTCTTAATTTCATTTATTGCTTCCATTTTATCAACATCCAGTGCGATCACGGCTCCCTTTCTCCGGTCTATTGTCAGAAATCCTTCCTGACGCAGCAGAGAATATGCCTTGTTGACCGTGTGCATGTTGATGCCGATATCGCCCGCCAGCTGCCGGACGGACGGCAGGGAATCTCCCTCCTGGATCACAGAAGTTGCGATCCCGAGAATGATCTGATTCCGCAGCTGCATATACAACGCTTCTTCGCTCTGAAAATCAATTTTTATAACCATAAAGCCACCCTCTTTTGTTGTCTTACCAAAGGAATATCCTTCGATATACAGTAAAATTCGAGTCGGAGCGTATATTCCGACTAAGACAAATGCTGCAAAGCACTTGTTCTCTTTGCAGCACATTTGTTATACATATGGTAGCATATATAGCTCATATAGTCAAGTTATGGCTTTCAGTCGAACGCACATGCGATCCATGCGGTGTTACTGCCCTGAAAACAGCGGCAGCAGATCTTTCATTTCCCCGATCTTTGCTGCATATTCTGTAACGTTTCCAAATCCATAAGAAGCAAAGATAAACGGCACACCTGCTTCTTTGGAGCGTCGCAGTCCCCTTTGGTATCTCCGATATAAACTGGTGCTTTCAGGCTATTTCTTTTCACCAGAAGGCGGATATTTTCACCTTTGTTCTTTCCGGTATTTCCGAAACACTCGATATCTTTTATGTACGCCTCCAGCTGTGTCTTTCTTAAGAACTGTTCAATGTAGCCGCACTGACAGTTGCTGACAATATAAAGATCATATGTTTTTGCAAGCTGTTTTATGACTTCCCGGACATCCGGATAGCAGATATCCTGTTGATTTTCTTCCAGTGCCTCTTCTTCATAAATGCAGCATTTTTCCAGAATGGTTTCCTGCACTTCTTTTGAAGCCTCCGGAAAAAGGGATGCTGCGATCACGGACATGGTCTTTCCAAATAACTGTTTTAATTCTCCCGCTGTTACGATGCGGTCTTTGATACCACATTCCAGAACTGCCTGTGTCCAGGCCTCAGCCACGATCGGCGTGCTGTCCCAGAGTGTTCCGTCCACATCAAATATGATTCCGTCTGTATACATAATCTCTCCCATCTTCGTAATCCCCGGCCTGCAAAGCACAAAGATCACGCATGATTCCTGCATTTTTATTTGCCTGACAATGCATGCTGCAGTTGTCAGAAGATACTATACGCTTTATCATACGCAATCTTCTGCAAATAATCAAGCACTTTCCCCGCTCACCCCGATTGCCGGAACTGCCGCACATATTTCTGTCTGCTGCGTCCTGTTGTTGTAATACATGGTCAGTGCCAGATTTACCCGGGTTGTCCCCTGCCTTACACTCTCCGAAAAACAGGGACTGTAGGCATAAACCGTATACAGATTCCCATCCTGGTTTTTGATCACGGTTCTGGCATGCATATCTTCCAGCAGCTGTTCTGCGATCGCTTCTTTTTTCTCTTCTGACAGATTTCCGAGATAAAACCCTTGCACTGCCACACTGCTTCGTTTGCTTTCCATCGTTTCATCCAGAACGTTCTGCATTTTCGTTCTTAAGGTCTGTGCCTCTTCAAATCCGCCGCCGGGAATAGTCACGTTTGCATACAGGCTCTGTCCGGTGATCGCCCCTTTTTCTCTCCAGGTGACAAGACGCAGCACAGTATCGGCGTTTGCCCCTTCTTTTTGCAGTACGACACTCTGACTGTCCTCTCCGTAGGTACGATAGACCAGAATCTGACTGGAAATACCAAGTGAGGCTGCGATCTGCCGCAGGTATTCTTCCCGGCGTTCCAGCATCTGCACCTGCTTCTCTTTTTTCAGCTTTCCATAGTACTGCACGATACCGCTGCGGTTGTCTGTTCCAATATTCGAAAACGCTGCCACTGCCTCCATCTCTCTGCTTTCCTGCTTCTTTACCCAGATCTGCAGTCCTGCCGCTGCCCACAGGCCAAAAAACAGAATCAGTCCTGCCCGTTTCAGCCATCTTTGCATCCTATATCCCTCCATTGTTTCCCGAATTTAGTTTCGTCTGTTTTCATTATTTCCCGTCTCTGGAAGAATATACAAAAAAACTCTTTTCGTTTGCTTTTGCAGAACATTTTCATCTCAAGTTAAGTACTGAAAACTTCAGGCAACAAAAAACCGGCCCGGATATAAACATATCCTGCCGGTTTTCTTATTGTTGTTATTATTTTGTTACATGGTCTGCCAGTTCGATACGGACCAGTGCCTTGTGCAGTGCCAGCTCTGCCCGCGTGATATTGACGTTGGACTTATCATTCTGCAGTCTGCGTTCTGCACGAATCTTTGCTTCCTGTGCCGGTTGCGGTCAATCTCATCCGGCCACTCGGCAATCTCTGCAAGGATCGTGATCCTGTCACCTAAGATTTCCATAAATCCGGTGTGCAGTGCTGCTTCCTTTTTATTTCCGCCTTCTTCGGTGATCGTGGCGATCCCCGGCTCCAGAACGGTTGTCATCGGAATATGGTTCTTATAGATACCAATCCCGCCTTCTACGGTATTCAGCTCCAGAAAACTGGCTTTTCCACTGTAAAATACACGATCCGGTGTAATGATCTTCAGATCAAAAAGATTGTCTGCTGCCATTTTACACCTCCCTATTTCATGCGGGCTGTGACATCATCGATCGAGCCTGCGTTCAGGAAGTAGCTTTCCGGAACGTCATCGTGCTTGCCTTCGAGAATCTCGCGGAATCCGCGGATGGTCTCAGAGAGCGGCACATAACGTCCGTCCAAACCGGTAAACTGTGTTGCCACAAAGAACGGCTGTGACAGGAATCTCTGTACTTTTCTCGCACGGCTCACGACCAGCTTGTCGTCCTCGGAAAGCTCGTCCATACCAAGGATGGCGATGATATCCTGAAGTTCTTTGTATTTCTGCAGGATTTCCTGCACGCCTCGTGCCGTTTTATAGTGTTCCTCGCCTACGATACGCGGGTCCAGAATACGGGATGTGGACTCCAGCGGATCAACTGCCGGATAAATTCCCAGCTCTACGATGGAACGGGAAAGTACAGTCGTAGCATCCAGATGTGCGAATGTCGTAGCCGGTGCCGGGTCTGTCAGGTCATCCGCCGGCACATAAACGGCCTGTACGGATGTGATGGAACCGCTCTTTGTAGAAGTGATACGCTCCTGAAGAGCACCCATCTCTGTCTGCAGTGTCGGCTGGTATCCTACTGCGGACGGCATACGTCCAAGCAGGGCGGAAACCTCGGAACCTGCCTGTGTAAAACGGAAAATATTGTCAATGAACAGCAGGACATCTTTTCCTGCCTGGTCACGGAAATATTCTGCCATCGTAAGTCCGGTAAGACCGACACGCATACGTGCTCCAGGTGGCTCGTTCATCTGTCCGAACACCATGGTGGTCTTATTGATAACTCCGGATTCCTCCATCTCGTGATAGAGGTCATTTCCTTCTCGTGTACGCTCACCAACTCCGGTAAATACGGAATATCCACCGTGCTCGGTTGCGATATTGTGGATCAGCTCCTGAATCAGAACGGTCTTTCCTACACCTGCTCCTCCGAACAGACCGGTCTTACCGCCTTTCTGATACGGGCAAAGCAGATCGACTACCTTGATACCGGTCTCCAGGATCTCGGTAGATGTGGACTGTTCTTCAAAAGAAGGTGCTTTTCTGTGGATCGGTAAATATTCGACGCCTTCCGGTGCCGGCTTTTTATCAATCGCATCTCCGGTTACATTGAAGATACGTCCAAGTGTCTTTTCTCCGACCGGAACGGTGATCGGTGCACCGGTTGCGATCGCTTCGGCACCACGAACCAGCCATCGGTCGGTCCCATCGCAATGCATCGCACCGTATCGTCACCTAAGTGCTGTGCAACTTCTGCCGTCAGCACACCGCCGTCCGGAGCTGCGATATGGATCGCGTCGTAGATCTTTGGCAGCTTGCCTTCCGGAAATTTAATATCCAGGACCGCACCAATGATCTGCGTGATCTTTCCTTGAATTTGTTCTGCCATGTTTCCTCCTAGTAATGCCGCATATGCTGCGGCAGACGTTTCTATTCAACAGCCTCGGCTCCTGCAATGATCTCGGTCAGCTCCTGCGTGATCGAGCCCTGTCTTGCACGGTTGTACTGCAGTTCCAGGCTTTCCATCATGTCCTCTGCATTGCTCGTAGCTGCATCCATTGCCTGCATACGTGCACCGTTTTCGCTGGCTGCCGCCTCGTTTAACGCTCCGTACAGAAGACTTGCGATATATTTTGGTATAATCATATCCAGGGCTTCTTCCTCGCCCGGCTTGTAGTTCATCGGCGTATTCCGCTCTGCATCGGACAGCTCTTTGTCACTGAATTCCACCGGAAGCAGCTTTAAAAGTTTCGGCTCATGTACCACCGTGTTTTTGAAGCTGGTATAGACAAGATAAATCTCTCCGATCTTCTCTTCCTCGAAATCTTTCAGGACTCTCTGGCTGATCTCCACCGCATCCGAATACAGAGGGGCATTGATCACCTCGCTGTAATCTTCTGCGATCTCATAGCCTTTTCGTTCCAGTGCTTCATGCCCTTTTCGGCCGATGTTATAGATCAGAAGCTCTTTTCCTTCCAGTTCGCCCTGCGTGAGCATTTTCACGATGTTGGAGTTGTAACCGCCTGCCAGTCCTCTGTTGGATGAGATGACGATCACACCCTTTTTCCCCGATTTTCCGCTTTTCAGATACGGGTGTTCCACAATGCCGGTACGTGCAAGCATACTGGTCACCGTGGCATACATATGGTTAAAATACGGTTTGCATTCTTCCGCTTTTTCCCTCGTCCTCTGAAGCTTTACGGTGGAAACCAACTTCATGGCTTTTGTGATCTGCTGTGTGCTGGCGATACTGTTTCTGCGCCTCTGAATATCTCTCATTGAAGCCATGGTATCATCCTCCTGCTTTCTTTTCCGTCATCATGCCGCTTTATTCAGCTGCAGAAAATTTTGCTTTGCACTCACCGATCGCCTGGATCAGTTTTTGCTCTGCTTCGTCGGAAAGTACCCTGGTCTCTTTGATGCTCTCCGGAATTTCCGGATATTTGGTCTTGATATATTCAAACAGTGCTTCTTCAAACTCCAGAACTTTTTCTGTCGGAATATCCAGCAGATGTTTTCTGGTAGCCGCATACAGATGATAACCTGATATTCTACCGGAACCGGTGCATACTGCGGCTGTTTGAGGACTTCACGGATACGCTCGCCCTGTGCCAGCTTTTCTTTGGTATCGGCATCCAGTTCGGAACCAAACTGTGCAAAAGATGCCAGCTCACGGAACTGTGCCAGCTCTACTCGGATTGGGGCAGCGATCTTTTTCATTGCCTTGATCTGAGCGGAACCTCCAACTCGTGATACAGAAAGTCCGGCATTTACCGCCGGGCGGAATCCGGCATTGAACATCTCTGTCTCCAGATAGATCTGACCGTCTGTGATGGAAATAACGTTCGTCGGAATATAAGCGGAAACGTCACCTGCCTGTGTCTCGATGATCGGCAGTGCCGTCAGAGATCCTCCACCAAGTTCATCAGAAAGTCTCGCCGCACGCTCCAGAAGTCTGGAATGCAGATAGAAAACGTCTCCCGGATAAGCTTCACGGCCTGGTGGACGACGCAGAAGTAAGGAAAGTGTACGGTAAGCTGTCGCATGTTTGGACAGATCATCGTAAATGATCAGTACGTCCTCTCCATTCTCCATCCATTCTTCTCCGATCGCACATCCAGAATACGGTGCGATATACTGCAGCGGAGCAAGTTCACTGGAAGTGGATGCTACAACGGTTGTATAATCCATGGCTCCGTTTTCTTCCAGTGTCTTTACGATATTGGCAACGGTCGATGCTTTCTGACCGATCGCTACATAAATACATTTTACATTCTGACCCTTCTGGTTGATGATCGTGTCAATCGCGATCGCTGTCTTACCGGTCTGACGGTCTCCGATGATCAGCTCACGCTGTCCTCTTCCGATCGGCACCATGGAGTCAATTGCCTTGATACCTGTCTGAAGCGGGGTATCTACGCTCTTTCGGTCGATAACTCCGGAAGCTACTCTTTCGATCTTACGGAATTTCCTGCTTGAGATCGGACCTTTGCCATCGATCGGCTGTCCAAGGGCATTGACAACCCTGCCGATCATCTCATCGCCTACCGGAACTTCCACAACGGTGCCGGTAGTCTTTACGATATCGCCCTCTTCGATATTCGTTGCATCACCGAGCAGTACGGCACCTACGTTATCCTCCTCCAGGTTGAGTACCATGCCCCGCACACCATGCGGAAACTCCAGAAGCTCACCCTGCATCGCCTTCTCAAGACCGTGGATACGTGCGATACCATCTGCAACCTGAATAACCGTGCCCACTTCTGCAACGGACATACGGAAGAATATCTTTTGATCTCTTCTTTTATCACTGAGCTTATTTCCTCAGGTTTCAAATTCATAAGGTCTTTGCACCTTCTTTCATGCTGTTTTCTTCTCTCAGGCTTCGAGGGAAATTCCCATGAGCTGCAGCCTCAGCTCTTCCAGCCTGCTCTTTATACTGGTGTCAATGACACGGTCTCCGATCCGGATTACCAGACCGCCGATCAGCGTCTTATCCTCGCGGTATGTGATCTCCATCTTTTTGTAGTCCGTAGTATCCAGAAGTCTCTTTTCAATCTTAGTCTTCTGTTCTGCGGTAAGCTCAAATGGAGATGTCACCAGAGCCACACCAATTTTTTTGTATTCTTTCACTTTAGCTGTAAAATATGCAAATATGGCATTTCTCTCGGAAAAGCGTCCCTTCTTCACAAGAATCTGTAAAAATCCTGTCATATCGTCTGAGACGTTTCCCTTGAAACATTTTTCGATAAAATCCTGCTTTTCCTCGCTGCCGATACCCGGATGGCAGAGCAGCGTCTCTGCCTGGGGATTCTGGTCAAGTGCGTTCTCTACGGCACAAATCTCTTCCAGAAACTGGTCACAGCGGTTCTCTTCCACCGCCAGCTCGAACAGCGCGTCACCGTATACCTTCGCCGCCTACTTTCG
>ENA-OQAZ01000837-OQAZ01000837.1-human-gut-metagenome-genome-assembly--contig:-NODE-837-length-16474-cov-5.344895_pt1 | contig 16474 bp, 19 predicted proteins | sample MGYA00242737_ERZ504531 | MGnify/ENA primary metagenome ERZ504531 (study PRJEB26092, sample SAMD00036244) | human gut metagenome | host: Homo sapiens | study: EMG produced TPA metagenomics assembly of... | reverse complement strand
GGTGTTTGTTGTGGATTTTTTCTTAGCTGGGAAGTTCCTGCAACAGATTGGAATACAATATACAACGGCGGGAAAAGCAGGATTTATCACGGCATTATATATTCTGATTGTTCCAATCCTGGGGCTGGCCGTTGGCAAAAAGGCCGGAATTAAAGTATGGATTGGTGTGGTACTTGCAGTGATCGGAATGTATTTTCTGTGTATGACATCAGGATTCTCCATTGCAAAAGGAGATTTTTATATTTTACTGGGTTCTGTTGCTTTTTCATTCCATATTCTTGTGATCGATCATTTTTCACCAAAAGCAGACGGAGTGAAGATGTCCTGTATTCAGTTTTTTGTTTGTGGAATCTTATGTATGATACCGACAATTTTTATTTGAGCACCCGGAACTTTATTCTATATTGCAGGCATGGAAGCCAATTGCTTATGCAGGAATCCTGTCTTGTGGAGTAGGATATACTTTGCAGATTGTTGCACAAAAAAATACAGACCCGACAGTTGCATCTCTGCTGTTAAGTCTTGAGTCTGTATTTTCAGTACTTGCAGGCTGGGTGATTCTTGGAGAAACCTTGTCTCCAAGGGAACTTTTTGGATGTGCCCTTGTATTTGCGGCTGTGATTCTTGCGCAGCTTCCGGAGAGAAGGCCTAATCTCTCATGTAGAGATTTACAACGTGAAGAATCCCGTCCTCATCATTCGACTTTGTGATAAAGTCAGCAGATTCTTTGACAACCGGCTGGGCATTCTCCATTGCTACACCAAGACCGGCGTATTCGATCATGGACAGATCATTGAAGCCGTCGCCGCAGCAGATCATGGAATCGGCAGTGAGACCGATACTGTTCAGAAGCTTCTGCAGAGAGTGTGCTTTATCGATGTTCTGAGGCATGATCTCTAAGAAGAATGGCTCAGAACGGTAGATGTTGAGCAGCCCGTGGTATTGTTTCTGCAGCTTCGGCATCAGGTCTTCCAGGATGGAAGGTTCACCCGGGATAAGCATCTTATTGACCGGGAAATCAAGTGCGGCAGGGAAGTCCTCAACCGGACAGATCTCCATGCTGTTGATGGCGGCTTCTTTCTCAGTGTATTCATTACTTTTAATACCTGAGAGGATTACTTTATCCGTATAAGAGATAAGGTCCAATCCAGGATATTCTTTTACCGCCTCGTAAATCGGACGGATGACTTCCTGAGGGATAACCTTATTATAAATAATTGCATTGTCAGAACAGCGGGTGATTCTCGCACCGTTAAAGGAGAGCATGAATCCGCCGTATTCTTTTAGATATAATTCCTCTGCCAGAGGTGCGACACCGTTGATCGGGCGACCGCTGGCGAGGACTACTTTTTTTCCATTCTGTTGAATTTCAATCAGAGCGTCCCTTGTAGGGGGCGTTATTTCTTTTTTTGAATTGGTCAGTGTACCGTCTAGATCAAGTACAATCACTTGGTATTTCATAATAATTAAAACTCCATTTCATCATATGGTGACAGTAATTAATGATGTGCTTCATTCAGCAGCTTGGTTTTTGTATCGTACAGTTTTTGGGAAAGATCCACATATACCTTATGTGGATTGAAGAGACGTTTTGTCTCATCCCAAAGCGTCTCTTTTTCCTGACGGCAGAATTCTGCAATCTCCTTTACAGATGGGGACTCATACTTACATTCTCCATGCTGGAAGATTGGGACAAGCAGTTCACGCATTGTGTAGGTTCCACCCGGAAGAAGTGTTTTCTTCCATGTAGCATTTGGGTCAAAGAGAAGAAGCTCTTCCTCTGTATTAAATGTCTCATCAGCAAAGCAGATGAGATCAGCGCGCAGCATACCGGTTTCTTTATCGTAAATACGATAAATGGTTTTATTTCCCGGATTGGTGATCTTCTCAATATTCTCAGAAATCTTGATCTTCGGCTGGAATTCTCCATCTGCGTTTTGAATAGCAGCCAGTTTATAAACACCGCCAAAGGACGGGCAGTCTTTTGATGTAATAAGGTTCGTTCCGACGCCCCAGGAAGAAATTGCAGCGCCCTGCATCTTGAGATCGTGGATCAGAAATTCATCCAGGTCGTTGGAAGCGGCAATGACAGCATCCTGGAATCCGGCGTCATCCAGCATCTTACGCGCCTTTTTAGAAAGGTAAGCGAGATCACCGGAGTCAAGGCGGATACCGTAGCTCTTCGGTTTGATGCCTGCATCGCGCATCTCGGTAAAAACACGGATCGCATTCGGAACACCGGATTTCAATGTGTCATAAGTATCGACAAGCAGTGTACATGCATCAGGATACAATCTTGCATATTCTTTAAATGCAGTATATTCATCTTTGAAAGTCATGATCCAACTGTGTGCATGCGTTCCCATAATCGGTACATCAAACATTTCGCCGGCGAGTACATTGGAAGTTCCGACGCATCCACCGATCACGGCAGCTCTTGCTCCGTACAGTCCCGCATCCGGTCCCTGGGCGCGGCGAAGTCCGAATTCCATGATACCGTCTCCTTGTGCCGCATAAACAACACGGGAAGCTTTCGTAGCGATCAGGCACTGATGATTCAGAATCGTAAGAATTGCTGTCTCAACAAGCTGAGCCTCCATGATCGGAGCTACGACTTTCAGAAGCGGTTCTCTTGGGAAGATGACACTTCCTCCGGGATCGCATAAATGTCTCCGCTAAAATGAAATCCGCTCAGATAATGAAGAAAATCCTCACTGAACAATCCGAGCCCTCTTAAATAATCAACATCTTCATAAGAAAAATTCAGATTTTTAATATAGTCAATGACCTGATCCAGTCCTGCCATGACGGAATATCCGCCTTTGTTCGGATTGTCACGGAAGAAAACATCGAATACAACGGTCTGATTTTCCTGTGTTTCAAAATATCCCTGCATCATAGTAAGCTCATACAGGTCTGTCAATAAAGTAAGATTTTGTGCACTCATACTAATATCCTCTCTTAAAAATACTGCCTCAGACAGGCTGTAGGCAGAAAGATTGCTCTCACATTGAAGTAATTATACATAATTCAGAAAGGTAAATCAATTCATAGAAAGAATATGTTAAAAAAATATCAAACAAAGAATCAAAGAAATTGATGAGATTCGATTGACAACAGCATAGAAAATACCTTAAGGTATAGAAAACATATTAAAAAATGGGCCGCGTAAGCCAGCGGCAGAATGGAGAAAAGATGAGATTAGGAGTAAAACAGGTACTTACGGTAGTAAAGCTGGTAGATTTTGGAGTATATCTTGGAAGTGACGAGGAGCGTGTTCTTCTTCCAAAGAAACAGGTTCCGGACGGAATCGAACTGGGAGATCCGATCGAGGTATTCCTCTATAAAGATTCTTCCGATCGTATGATCGCAACAACGAATGAGCCAAAGATCGCTCTTGGACAGCTGGCTGTCCTGACAGTAGCAGATGTGGGCAGAATGGGTGCTTTTCTTGACTGGGGACTTGAGAAGGACCTGTTCCTTCCATTTAAGGAACAGACAGAGAAGGTAGAGAAAGGCGACCGCTGTCTGGTAAGTCTTTATGTAGATAAGAGCGAGAGACTTTGTGCGACAATGAAGATCTATCACCTTCTGCAGACAGACTCTCCATATAAAAAGGATGATGTTGTAACCGGAACAGTTTATGAGGTGAATCGTGATTTGGGAGCTTTCGTGGCGGTAGATAATCTGTATTCTGCATTGATTCCGAAGAGAGAGATGTATGGAAGAATGTATCCGGGACAGGAGATTGAAGCACGTGTGGCAGCAGTCAAAGAGGATGGAAAACTGGATCTGAGTATCCGTGGCAAGATTCCGGAGCAGATGGATAAGGATGCAGAACTGATTCTGGAGTGTATTGAGACTTGTGGAGGCAAGCTTCCATTTACAGATAAGGCAGATCCGGAGCGCATCAAAGCAGAGATGGGAATGAGTAAAGCTGCGTTCAAACGTGCAGTTGGAAGACTCTTAAAACAGAAGAAAATCGTGATCAAAGAGGATGGTATTTATAGTTTGTAAAAGCAATCTGCAAACGAACCGTTACGAGTTAGAGAAAGTGACTATGACTTGTAGGAAGTGTTGTTTCAAATAGAAAAAAGTGTGAGATTCTATATGCTGAAAATAAGAAAAATAGTGATTCTTCCTACTTGTAATATGCTTTAAATACGTTATAATAACATTAGGAATGAGAAAATGATAGGTAATATCATTCCCAGATGAATTTAAGAAGTAAAGTTATAATTAAATTGTTAAAAGAAAGGGGTATTTAGAATGAAAGTTCAGAATATTACAGATGTTGAAGGATTCTTTAAGGTAGTAGATTCCTGTAAAGGAAGAGTAGAGTTAGTAACAGGTGAGGGAGACAGACTGAATCTGAAGTCTAAACTTTCCCAGTATGTATCTATGGCTAATATCTTTGCTAACGGAGAGATTCCGGAGCTGGAAGTTATTGCTTATGAGAAAGAAGATACAGATAAGCTGATCCAGTTTATGCTGGATGGTGGAAATAAATAAGATTTAACATTTTAAAATTTCCATAAAGAGTGTAAAATAAAGGGAAGGGATTCTGACCTGTGTATCAAGTCAGAGCCTTCCCTTTTCTTAGTTAAAATTTGATCATTGAGGTGAACTATGAGTTTTGCACATTTGCATGTCCATACAGAATTTAGTCTGCTGGATGGATCGAATAAGATAAAAGAATACGTGTCCAGGGTCAAAGAACTTGGGATGAACAGTGCGGCAATTACAGATCACGGTGTTATGTATGGTGTGATCGATTTCTATCGGGAAGCCAAGAAGCAGGGAATCAATCCAATCCTTGGATGTGAAGTGTATGTGGCTCCGAATTCTCGCTTTGATCGCGAGATCACAGGAGGAGATGACAGATATTATCATCTTGTGCTTCTGGCAGAAAATGAGGAAGGATATGCGAATCTGACGAAGATTGTTTCGAAGGGATTTGTGGAAGGTTATTACTATAAACCGCGAGTGGATAAGGAACTTCTGCGCAAGTATCATAAAGGTATCATTGCTTTAAGTGCCTGTCTGGCAGGTGAGGTGGCAAGATTCCTGACGAAGGGACTATATGAAGAGGCGAAGAAGACAGCCTTAGAGTATCAGGAAATTTTTGGCGAAGGGAATTTCTTCCTGGAGTTGCAGGATCATGGCATACCGGAGCAGGGACTTGTCAATCAACAGCTATTCAAAATGTCTGAAGAGACAGGAATTGAGCTGGTTGCTACGAATGATATTCATTATACATATGCAGAAGATGCGAAGCCACATGATATTCTACTTTGTATTCAGACCGGAAAGAAGCTTTCAGATGAGAATCGTATGCGGTATGACGGCGGACAGTATTATGTGAAGTCAGAAGAAGAGATGCTGCGTCTGTTCCCTTATGCGAAACAGGCGTTGGAAAATACACAGAAGATTGCGGATCGATGTCATGTAGAGATTGAATTTGGTGTAACAAAACTTCCGAAATATGATGTACCGGATGGTTATACTTCCTGGGAATATCTGCAGAAGCTTTGCTATGAGGGATTGGAAAAGCGTTACGGTGATCCTTCGGAAGAATTGAAAGATCGTTTGTCTTATGAATTGGAAACAATCCATCAGATGGGCTATGTAGACTATTTCCTGATCGTGTGGGATTTTATTAAATACGCAAAAGATCATGGGATTTCAGTAGGACCGGGACGTGGTTCGGCTGCGGGAAGTATTGTATCGTATTGTCTTGAGATCACTACGATCGATCCGATCCGTTACCAGTTGCTGTTTGAACGTTTCCTGAATCCGGAACGTGTGTCTATGCCCGATATCGACGTTGACTTCTGTTATGAGAGACGTCAGGAGGTTATTGATTACGTTACAAGAAAATATGGAAAAGACTGTGTGGCTCAGATCGTTACATTCGGTACCCTGGCAGCACGAGGTGTGATCCGTGATGTTGGACGTGTAATGGATCTGCCATATGCTTATGTGGATTCTATTTCCAAAATGATTCCGCAGGAGCTTGGAATCACAATTGATAAAGCTCTGAAAATGAATCCGGATCTGAAAAAGTTATATGATACGGATGAGACGGTGACAAATCTGATCGATATGGCGAAGCGTTTGGAAGGACTACCGAGACATTGTTCTATGCATGCCGCCGGTGTTGTGATCTGTCAGAAGCCAGTTGATGAGTATGTACCGCTTTCAAGGGCAGCAGACGGAACAATCACAACGCAGTTTATCATGACGACACTTGAGGAACTTGGACTTCTGAAAATGGACTTCCTGGGTCTTCGTACATTGACTGTGATACAGAATGCAGTGCTGCTTGCAAGAAGAAAGCAGCCGGAACTGAATATCAATCAGATAGATTACAATGATCAAAAGGTGCTGGATTATATCGGAACCGGTAAGACAGATGGTGTGTTCCAGCTTGAGAGTGCTGGAATGAAAGGTTCATGAAGGAACTGAAGCCGCATAACCTGGAAGATGTTATTGCCGGAATTTCGCTGTATCGTCCTGGCCCGATGGATTTCATTCCGCAGTATATCCGAGGAAAGAATGACAGTTCTTCTATCACATATGATTGCCCACAACTGGAGCCGATCCTTGCCCCTACTTATGGATGTATTGTCTATCAGGAGCAGGTTATGCAGATCGTACGAGATCTTGCCGGATATTCACTGGGACGAAGCGATCTTCTGCGCCGTGCAATGTCAAAGAAAAAGGCTGCGGTCATGGAGAAAGAACGGAAGATCTTTATTTATGGTGATGAAGAGACAGGCGTACCGGGATGTATAAAGAATGGAATTGATGAACAGACTGCAAATAAGATTTATGATGAAATGATCGATTTTGCAAAATATGCGTTCAATAAGTCTCATGCGGCTGCATATGCAGTGGTTTCTTATCAGACTGCATGGTTAAAATATTATTTCCCGGTAGAATATATGGCAGCACTTATGACATCAGTTATTGATAACCCGTCAAAGGTGTCGGAGTATATTTATGCATGTCGTCAGATGAATATTAAGATCCTGCCGCCGGATATTAATAAAGGTGAAGCAAATTTCTCTGTAGATGGCGGGGATATCCGTTATGGACTTGCTGCGATTAAGAGTATCGGAAGACCGGTGATCAAGGCAATCGTGGAAGACAGAGAAGAGCTTGGGTTGTTCCAGAACCTGGAAGATTTCATTACCCGTCTTTCAGCAAAGAACATATTAAATAAACGTACGATAGAAAACCTGATCAAGGCAGGGGCACTGGATACGCTTGGCGGAACAAGAAAACAGTTCATGAGTATCTATGTACAGATCGTAGATCATGTTACTCAAGAAAAAAAGAACTCTATGGTTGGACAGATGACATTGTTTGATCTGGTGAGTGAAGATCAGAAAGAAGAATTTCAGATCAGGATGCCTGATGTGGGAGAATACTCCAAAGAAACACTTCTCGCATTTGAAAAAGAAGTGCTTGGAATCTATGTCAGTGGACATCCGCTTGAGGCGTATGAGGAGAAGTGGAAGAAATCCATTTCTGCGACAACGGCGGACTTTCAGCTGGATGAAGAGACCGGTCACACAAAAGTGCATGATGGAGCGAAAGAAATTATTGGTGGAATGATCACGGAGAAGACCATAAAGCATACAAAGACGAATCAGATGATGGCCTTTATCACGATAGAAGACCTTTTGGGAACAGTGGAGGTTGTTGTGTTCCCGCGAGATTATGAGAAGAATAGAGATTATCTGGAAGTAGATAGTAAGGTATTTGTTCGCGGAAGAGTTTCGGAAGAAGATGATAAGCCGAGTAAGATGATCTGTGAGAAAATTATCCCATTTGAACGGACGAAAAAGGAATTGTGGATTCAGTTTCCTGATAAGGCGACATTTCTGGATGAGGAACAGATTGTCTATGGATATCTGGCAGATTCAGACGGAGATGATGAAGTTATGATCTACTGTGCGAAGGAACATGCGGTGAAAAAACTGCCGAAAAACAGGAATATCGGTATAAATGAACAGATTTTAAGCAGATTGATGAATCATTCGGCGAGAAGCGTGTAAAAGTAGTGGAAAAACCTATTGAAAACATATTCTAAATAAGGTAGAATATTGGCGGAGTTGATAAAAAATTGACAATGATTGGTTTTGGCAGTAATCAGACATTTCAGAGAAAGGGTGGACTAAAACATGGCAGAAAATAAAAAAGTCGACAAGGAAAAATATCTTGATGAAATCGAAGACAGCATCCGTACAATCGGTATCCTGACAAGTGGAGGAGATGCTCCGGGAATGAATGCAGCAATCCGTGCGGTAGTAAGACGTGCACTTGCAAAAGGACTTAAAGTCCGCGGAATCCGCAGAGGTTATCATGGACTTCTGAAGGAAGAAATCATTGATATGTCAGCGCGTGACGTGTCTGATATCATTGAGCGTGGAGGTACAGTTCTTCAGACAGCCCGTTGTAAGACAATGCGTACAGAAGAAGGTCAGCAGAAGGCAGCTGCAATCTGTAAGAAGTACGGAATCGATGGACTGGTAGTAATCGGTGGAGACGGATCTTTCGCAGGAGCTCAGAAACTGGCAAACCTTGGTGTAAATACAATTGGCATTCCAGGAACAATCGACCTTGATATTGCATGTACAGACTACACAATCGGATTTGACACAGCTGTTAACACAGCGATGGAAGCAATTGATAAGGTTCGTGATACTTCAACATCTCATGAAAGATGTAGTATCATCGAGGTTATGGGACGTGACGCAGGATATCTTGCACTGTGGTGTGGTATTGCTAACGGAGCTGAGAAGATTCTTATGCCTGAGGAAAAAGATTATGATGAGCAGGCATTGATCGAAGATATTCTTGCAAATAAGAAACGTGGTAAAAAGAACTACATCATCATCAACGCAGAGGGTGTTGGAGATTCTATCAATATGGCAAAGAGAATCGAGGAAGCTACAGGAATTGAGACAAGAGCAACAATTCTTGGACACATGCAGCGTGGTGGAAGCCCGACATGTAAAGACAGAGTATATGCTTCTACAATGGGAGCTATAGCAGTTGATCTTCTTTGCAAAGGAAAGACAAACCGTGTCGTAGGATACAAGAACGGACAGTTTATTGATTTTGATATTGAAGAAGCACTTGCTATGAAGAAGACAATTCCTGCATATCAGTATGATGTAGCTAAGACTCTTGCTCTGTAAAAATGTGAAATAGCATTGCAAATATCACTTTGAGTTATTATAATAGAATAGCAATGGTTACCAGATGACTGGTAATGAAATATAACATTCAGCCATGCAGCCTTTGTAAGAAGGTTACATGCTGAATTGTGTATCTGCGATAAGATAAAAATAACTGATAAGGATAGATTAAGGGGAGAACTTTGACGGACATGAAGAATAAAAAGATGGCACCGATCGGGGTGTTTGATTCAGGAGTCGGAGGACTGACTGTAGCGAGGGAGATATCAAGACAATTGCCGTATGAGAACATTGTTTATTTTGGGGATACGGCGCGTGTTCCATATGGAAGTAAATCACAGAATACGATCATTCGTTTTTCAGAACAGATTATCCGTTTCCTGAGGACGAAACAGGTGAAAGCAATTGTGATCGCATGTAATACAGCGAGTGCACTTGCATTGGATGCAGTGAAGGATGAGTTTGATCTTCCGATTATAGGAGTAGTCATTCCGGGAGCGAGAGCAGCAGTAGAAGCTACAACGAATGGGAAAGTCGGTGTGGTAGGTACTGAAGCAACGGTTCAGAGTGGAATGTATACGAAAGTGATTCAGGGAATGAATCCTAAGATTGAAGTGATTGAGAAAGCATGTCCACTTTTTGTGCCACTGGTTGAGGAAGGTTCAAAGAACATATTGTGACAAAACAGATCATAGAATATTATCTTGAATCCATGCGTAATACAGATATTGATGCGATGATCCTTGGATGTACGCATTATCCGCTTCTGAGATCCAAGATCAGAGAATATATGGGTGACAGGATCCAGATCGTGAATCCGGCATATGAGACAGCGATGGATCTGAAACGATTGTTGGAAGAGAAAGAGATGGCAAATGATGAAACGACAGAACACCATAGTGAGTATTCTTTCTATGTCAGTGATGCAGCTGAGAAGTTCAGAAAGTTTGCGAATACTGTGATGCCTTTTGATGTTCCGACAACAAATGTAGTAAATATTGAAGAGTATTAATTAGTGATTCTGAATCAGGAAAGTTATTTCGTGCTTGTACGTTGGTTGCGGAAAGACTGACGGAACGAAATCTTCCTGATTCTTTTCTATGGAGAATTCATTTATGACAAAAGATGTACTGGTAAGTATTTCCGGAATGCATGAGGAGATTGTGGCGGTCACTCCGGAGGTAGAAGATGATGAGAACGAAGCAATCGAAGTTGTGACACCAGCAACATATTATTTGAAGAACGGAAAACATTATATTGTCTACGAGGAAGTTGTAGAAGGAACTTCCGGAGTGATCAAGAACAGAATTAAGATTAACGGAGATGAATGTGTAGAGATCGTGAAAAGCGGTCTTTCAAACTCTCATATGATCTTTGAGAAAAATAAAAAGAATCAGACATTTTATAAGACGCCTTATGGACAGATGCTGATCGGAGTGAATACGAGACACCTTCAGGTTGATTTTGAAGAAGATAAGATAGCGGTCCAGATTGATTATGAACTGGACGTAAATCATGAACCGATGGCAGACTGTAAGATACGGATGAATATTGTTTCCAAGGACAGTGGAAAGTTTTCAGTGCTTAGTTAAGATACAAGAACGCCGAGGCATTTTTGGATAAGCAGGCGGAAAAATGAAAAAGATAAGAATGAGAGGATAAGATGATGGTAATAACACTGATCGAGAAAGTATATTCGTTTTTATGGGGCGATCTGTTTCAGATACCGCTTCCAGGCGGCGGAAGTGTGGGAATATCACTTCTGATTATTCTGTTGATTCCAACAGGAATTTATTTCACAATCCGTACAAGATTTCTTCCAATCCGTCTTTTCCCGGAGATGGTAAGATCGTTGAATAGTAAAAAAGGGAAAGAGGATGGGTTGTCTAATTTTCAGACACTGATTGTATCAACAGCAACCCGTGTGGGAATGGGGAATCTGGTAGGTGTTGTTGCAGCTATTTCAGCCGGTGGAGCTGGAGCAGTGTTCTGGATGTGGATCACGGCACTGATCGGTTCTTCCACAGCATTTGTTGAGGCAACACTTGCACAGCTTCATAAAGAAAAAGATCCGTTGTATGGAGGATACCGCGGAGGTCCGGCATATTATATCCATCACTACATGGAGGAACATCAGGGAAAGAAAAAGAGATATTCAGTGATCGCGGTATTGTTTGCAATTTCAGGATTAATCTGTTGGTGTGGTATTAGCCAGGTGATCAGTAATTCAGTGACGTCTTCGTTTGAAAATGCATTTTCTATCCCACCGCTTTATACAACTGTGATTTTGGTGGTTCTGGCAGCAGCGATCGTGCTTCGAAAGAATGCAACAGTAAAGGTTTTGGATGTTATGGTTCCGATCATGGCAGTGTGTTATTTCCTGATCACAGTATTTTTGATCCTTACGAATCTGTCCAGCATACCGGGTGTGTTCTCACGTATTTTTGAGGAAGCATTTGGAATCCGCCAGGTGGCAGCAGGTGGTTTTGGAGCCGTTTTGATGAATGGAGTGAAGAGAGGATTGTTCTCAAATGAAGCCGGTTCAGGATCCGCTCCATGTGCAGCAGCTGCGGCAGAGTGTGATCTCCCGGTAAAGGCAGGACTTGTTCAGGCATTGGGCGTATTTATCGACACAATTGTGATCTGTAGCTGTACAGCTATGATCATGTTGCTTGTTCCGCAGGATCAGATTGAGGGACTTGCAGGAATGGAACTGCTTCAGACAGCGATGAGATATCATCTTGGAGAAGCAGGGGTGATCTTTATCGCAGTGATGCTGTTCCTGTTCAGCTTTTCTACATTTCTTGGAATTCTGTTTTATGCAAGAAGTAATGTGGCGTATCTGTTCGGTGATAACTGGGCATCCCAGACAGCATATAAAGTGCTTGCACTTGTGATGTTATTCATCGGAGGAATCGCAGCGTATACATTTGTATGGGATCTTGGCGATGTCGGAATCGGACTGATGACGATCTTCAATACAGTGATTCTGTATCTGATGGGCGGTCAGGCGTTGAGAGAATTGAAGAAATACGAGGCAGTGAGAAAAGAACAAAAGAAAAAGAATTAAAAAAATAAGTTCAGTCGAATTGTTTGACTGAACTTATTTTAATGTTTCTTATTTTTCTTTCTTTGAGAAAAATCTTTTTTCTTCTTTTTCTCTGGAATATCAAGACCACCGCGGACGCTCTTGATGCCTGTGATATAGATACCACTTACAACGACTTTCGCTTCTTTCTTCACTGGTAGAACTTCGAAAACCTTTGCATCACACATCAGAGTCATAACCTTTGGTCCAACCTTTGCTTTTACAACCGGTACTTTAGAACGTCTTAAATACTTTGGTGTATTCTCAAGAACAACGGCCGGGAGTCCTGCATCTTTTAGCTTCATCTTCTTTTTATCAATAATGAGCATGCTGATGGTCTGCGCAACTGCGTCCATCTGCTGCTGCTGTTCAGCCTGCTTCTTCTGCGCTTTCTTTCCGAAGAAATAGAGTGCTACGCAAACCCCGATGAGAACTACGAGGACGATGAGCATGATTATCATAGGTGTACTCACGATAAAACCCTCCTATTTACTATTTTCCGCTTAATTCGCATTTAATATTGTAACATTCTTTATTACAAAGTGCAAGCAGACAGGGGACAATTTTACAATTTGGGGTTACTTTTAAGACGTAAACAGAGTATACTATGTATTATGGTGGTTTATTATTGTTTGCAGAAAGATAGAACAGTAACGCGCTGTCCGAAGAATGTGACGGGGTATAGTGAGCAATAATATTTTCACGTTGATTAAGAGAAAGGGAGAGTTGAATGGCAGAGACAATATGGAACACAGTGGTGATGGTTTTTCATTTTATTATGAAGAATATCGTTATCATTAATATTCTTTTATCTCTGATTATTGTATTCTTTGAAAGAAGATCACCGCAGGCAGTATGGACCTGGCTGCTTTTGCTTTATTTTATTCCGATTGTCGGATTTATTCTATATCTGATCATAGGGCAGGATTATCACAAGAATAAGATGTTCAAGGCAAAGGAGATTGAAGGTGAGCTGAAATACGCTGTGCGAAGGCAGGAGGAAACCATTTATCACAGGCAGCTGAAGATGACGAGTCCGGCACTTAACCGGTTCCGGGATCTTGTGCTGTATAATCTGGAGGCTGGACAGGCAGTTCTGACAGATAATAATGATATCCGTATTTATACAGATGGTAAAGAGAAGTTTCATGCACTGATCGAGGAAATGAAACGTGCGAAGAAATATATCCATGTACAGTATTATATTATCAGGAACGATGAAGTGTGGCAGGATATAGAGAAGGTATTGATCGAGAAAGCACATGAAGGTGTAGAAGTCAGAGTTTTGTTTGACAGTATGGGATGTCGTACCATGCACAAAAGAGATTGGGACAGGCTGAAATGCGAAGGAATTCGGGTCGCAGAATTCTTCCCGGCGATTCTGGGACAGCTTCAGATGCGTGTGAATTATCGAAATCACAGAAAGATTGTCGTGATTGATGGAAAGGTTGGCTTTGTTGGTGGTTTCAATGTAGGCAGGGAATATATTGGAAAAGACGAAAAGTTTGGTTATTGGAGAGATACACATTTGTGTATTGAAGGTGCAGCGGTAACATCTCTTGCAGTGAGGTTTGTCCTGGATTGGAATTATGCGGCTCATGAGAACTTGTTTTTGGAAGATCATTTGTTTGAGATTCCGCAGTATGACAGGCATGGATTTGATCCAGTACAGATTATCTCAAGTGGACCGGACTCACAGACGAAGACAATCCATGACAATTATCTTCATCTGATCCACAGTGCAAGAAATCATGTCTATATACAGACACCGTATTTCATACCGGATGCGTCCATTCTGGATGCATTGAAGATTGCAAGCAGATCCGGGGTAGATGTCAGAATTATGATTCCATGCAAACCAGATCATCCATTCGTTTACTGGGCAACATATTCCTACATTGGAGAGATGGTTGCAGCAGGCGCAAAATGTTATGTCTATAATAATGGATTCCTTCACGCAAAGACATTATCAGTAGATGGCATGGTTGCCTGTGTAGGTACAGCGAATATGGACATCCGAAGTTTTGGCCTGAATTTTGAAGTGAATGCAACAATCTATAGTGAGCGTACAGTGCAGAGGTTGGAAAGAGCTTTTGAGAATGATATGACAATGAGTACGCAAGTGACACGAAAGAGATATGAGGAGAGGAATTTACTGATCCGGTTCAAGGAACAGTTTTCCAGATTACTGTCACCACTTTTATAGTGGATAAGACAAAAAATAAAAAAGAGATTATAAAAGAGGAGAAACAGGAAAATGAAAAAAAGAGTGATTGCGGTTCTTACAGCGGTTCTGATGACAGCATCTTTAGCAGGATGCGGAAGTGGTAAGTTGTCTAATGATTATGTGACAGTGAACAAATATAAAGGACTTGAAGTAACAGAGGTTGCCAAAAAAGAGGTGTCCGATGATTCTGTAGAGCAGGAGGTACAGTCCAGACTGGAAGCTGCTGCGACAGAGCAGGATGTGACAGACCGCGCGGCACAGAGCGGAGACTGGGTAAATATTGACTATACAGGAACGATGGATGGAACTGCATTTGACGGAGGTTCAGCAACAGGATATGATCTGGAGCTTGGATCAGGATCGTTTATCGGAGCTTCAGGCGATTATCAGGATTTGAAGACCAGATCGTGGGACATAATACCGGCGAAGAGTTTGATATCACTGTACAGTTTCCTGAGAATTATCAGAGTTCTGATCTTGCAGGAAAACCGGCGAATTTCCACATTGTATTGAATAAGATTTATCAGAAAGTAACACCGGAGCTTACAGACGAGTGGGTTGCAAATAATAGTGAAAGCAGCAAGACGGTTGATGAATACAAGGAAGAGGTAAAAAATTCTCTTCAGGAGCAGCAGGACGATTCAGGTAATTCACAGTTGAAACAAGAAGTACAGACTGCTTTACTGGATCAGATAGAGGTAAATAAATATCCTGACGGTGCAGTAGATGAGCAGGTGAAACAGGCAAATGACTACTATACACAGATTGCACAGATGTACGGAGTAGAGCTGAGTGATTTTATTACAACTTATCTGAAGATGACAGAAGATCAATTTAACGAAAAAATTGAAGACTCAGCAAAGCAGGCTGTTCAGCTTGAAGAAGCTGTAAAACTGATCGCCAAGAAAGAGAAACTGGAACCGTCTGATAAGGAATATAAAGAAGGAATGCAGGAGTATGCGGACAAAGCCGGAGCAGATCTGGATACCTACAAAGAGCAGGTGGGAGAAGATGTTCTGAAAGATGCAATCCTTCGTGATAAAGTACTGGATTATCTGGTAGATAATTGCGTACAGGTAGAGCAGTCCGATAAAAATTAAAGGGGAATAAAGGAGGAACAAAAAGCATGATTAAAATGGAGAATGATGTGCTTAGCGTAGAGATTGCTGAGCATGGTGCGGAGCTGACAAAACTGTATAACAAGAAAACAGGTACAGATCTTCTCTGGGATGCAGAACAAAATTTTGGAAACGTCATTCACCGGTGCTATTTCCAAATGTGGGAAAAACCTATAAGAACACAGTGAAGATTAACGGCACACAGTATCCGACATCACAGCATGGATTTGCAAGAGACAGTGAGTTCAAATGTATTCATGCAGGGAAAGAAACATCAACATTTCTTCTGACATCAACAGATGAGATGAAGGAAGTTTATCCATTTGATTTTGAACTTTTCATTACTTACACACTGGAAAAAAATGTACTTCATGTAAAATGGGAAGTAAAGAATCCGTCTGATGAGACAATTTATTTCACAATCGGAGCGCATCCGGCCTTCCGCTTTGCAAAGAACGAGGAAGGAAAGACAGATTATATTCTGAAGTTCCCTGGAAAAGATGAATTGAAGTATTGTCTGATCAATATGAAAGAAATGGCTCCTGATCCGGAGGAACTGCATGAGATGAAACTGAATGAAGAGACATATCCGTTGACAGAAGAACTTTTTGAAAATGATGCGTTGATCTTTGATAATACGCAGATTGAAGAAGCATGGATCTGTCATAAAGACGGAACTCCGTATGTGGGAGTTAAGTCAGAAGGATTCCCAAGCTATGGAATCTGTCTGTAAAAGACGCACCGTTTGTCTGCCTGGAACCATGGATGGGAAGATGCGATAATATTGGATTTGATAAAGAAATCTCTGAGAAGCCTGGAATTAATAAGG
>ENA-OQAZ01000836-OQAZ01000836.1-human-gut-metagenome-genome-assembly--contig:-NODE-836-length-16475-cov-2.001468_pt1 | contig 16475 bp, 32 predicted proteins | sample MGYA00242737_ERZ504531 | MGnify/ENA primary metagenome ERZ504531 (study PRJEB26092, sample SAMD00036244) | human gut metagenome | host: Homo sapiens | study: EMG produced TPA metagenomics assembly of... | reverse complement strand
TGAAAAAAACGGCATCTTTGCTGGAAGAAAAAAAGCGAACGGATGCTGATCAATTCCATTTCGGATTATGAAATTGAAATCCGCATTGTCGAGAGCAAAAAAGGTGGTTATCTGCCGTTTCTGAGGCTGTATACGATGGAAGATGAACGTTTTGTTTATCGAAAAGAGAGCATTGCCGCTTCCATTGCCCCGGTGAATGCAGCACTGATCATGCAGATCGCCGGAGACTATCTGAAAGAAAATGCACAGGTACTCGATCCGTTCTGCGGTGTCGGAACCATGCTGATCGAACGCAAGTATTTTCGTTCTGCCGATCCGTTGTATGGTGTTGATATCTATGCGGAAGGGATTCAGAAAGCAAGAGACAATACTGCGGTGACGAAAATGCCGATCCATTATATTGCCAGAGACTTCTTTACCTTTGAACATGACTATCTGTTTGATGAACTGATTACAGATATGCCGGCTTCCGCAGATGAAGCATTCTATAGGACATTTTTTAAAAAAGCAGAAACGCTTTTAAAGAGAGGAGCTGTTCTTGTGCTGTATAATCGTCAGGGAACACTGCTTGAAGAAATGTGCCGCAGACAGAATAATCTTACGATACTGAAGACGGCAGTGCTGAATGAACGGCAGAACAGTAAAGTAGTGGTCGCAAAACTGCAGGAGGCGTAAAATGGAACATGTAAAAAAACGAGAAGAAATTTCAAAAGAATTTACCTGGGCACTGGAAGATTTATATCAGGATCAGGCAGCATGGAGTGAAGATCTTGAAAAAATCCGAAAACTGGCACAGGAGCTGTATTCCTGCAAAGGAACGCTTGTGGAAGGTGCAGAAAATCTGAAAAAGGCACTGAATTTTTACAGTGAACTGAATCAGAGATTCGAAAAAGCATATGTATATGCAAATCAGCTTCTGCATCAGGATATGGCAAATGGAGCAAGGCATGTTCCGGCAGGTACAGGTGCTGATGAATCAGGTCAATGAAGTGTCTGCCTTTCTGGAGCCGGAGATTTTGAAGATTCCGGATGAAAAATTAACGGAGTATCTGGCGGATGAGCCTTTCTCAGAATATCGACGATTTTGGAAGAAATCCTGCGAACAAAAGAGCACAGTCTCAGTGAAGAGAAAGAAGAACTTCTGGCAAGGGTAAGTGAACTTGGCCGTGCCCCTTCTAATATTTACGGTATGTTTAATAATGCAGATATTACCTTTCAGCCGGTAAAAGATGAAAATGGAAATGAGCAGCCGCTGACGCAGGAACGCTATGTACATTATCTGGAAAATAAAAACAGAGAGATCCGAAAAGAAGCGTTTACAAACCTGTATAGTGCCTACAAAGGGTTTGCAAATACGATTGCGGCCGTTTTTGATGCAAATGTGCGTTCGAGGTAGCTTTTTTTGCAAAAGAACGCAAATACAGTTCTTCTCTGGAAGCAGCACTGGATGGCGGAAATATTCCAATCAGTGTTTATACTAATTTGATTCGCACTGTAGAAGAACATCAGCAGCCGATGCAGCGTTATCTGGAACTGAGAAAAAGGCTGCTGGGCGTAGAACAGCTTCATATGTATGATGTCTATGTTCCGATGATTGAAAAGACCGAGAAAAAATATTCTTTCGAAGAGGCAAAACATATGGTGCTGAATGCACTTTCCGTTCTTGGAAGCGAATACACAGGCCTGCTTGAGAAGGATTTCATGAGCGTTGGATCGATATTTATGAAAATGAGGGAAAGCGTTCAGGAGCCTATTCCTGGGGAGCTTATGGAACGCATCCGTATGTCCTTCTGAACTATCAGGGAAATTTAAACCATGTATTTACGCTGGCCCATGAAATGGGGCACGCTCTGCATTCCTGGTATTCCGATCATGCCCAGAATTATCTGAATGCCGGATATCGCATATTTGTTGCAGAAGTGGCATCTACCTGTAACGAGGCATCTGCTGATCATGACTGATTGAAAGACCGAAGATAAAAAAGAAAAGGCATATCTGACAATTATTTCCTGGAGCAGTTTCGCACAACTCTGTATCGTCAGACCATGTTTGCACATTTTGAGCAGGAAATGCATCAGAAAGTGGAACAGGGCGAAACACTGACAGCGGATGTGCTGTGCGATGCTTACTATGCATTAAATCAGAAATACTATGGAGAAGCAATGGTTTCGGATGATCTGATCCGCTATGAGTGGGCAAGGATTCCACATTTTTACACACCGTTTTATGTTTATCAATATGCGACCGGATTTTCAGCGGCCATTGCAATCAGCAGCAAGATCCTTGCAAAGGAAGAAGGGATTGTTGAGAAATATAAAGCCTTTTTAAGCGGTGGCTGTTCTATGGATCCGATCGACCTGCTGAAACTCTGTGGTGTTGATATGGAAAAGAAAGAACCGGTAGAAGAGGCATTGAAGGTGTTTGAACAATATCTTACAGAACTGGAAAAACTCGTATAAAAATGGGAGATGTGCAGTGAAAGGCACATCTCCTTTTTAAGCGGCGGATTGCAGAGGTATTTATCCGGATATCTTATTTTAATACAAATTTATGGATGATCTCGCAACGCCGTCGTGGTTGTTGTCATTTTCTGTGATATAGTCAGCAGCCTGCTTCACTTCTTCTTCGGCATTTTTCATAGCACAGCCGATATGGGCGGCCCGGATCATGGAAATATCATTTTCAGCATCTCCGGCAGCAATGGTATTACACAGTGGGATTCCGGTGTATTCACAGAGAAAACGAACGGCAGAGCCTTGTCAATACCGGGAGCGACGTGCTCCAGGTATTCATTGCTGGAGAAGAAACGGTTGATCTTGCCGTCTGCAAAGTCAGCGGTCTTTTCAAGATAATCACGGAGATGCTCCTTGTTTTCATAATTTACAACCAGCACTTTGACCGGTTCTGATTTCAGAAAAGCGGTCACATCCGGAACGACTTTGTATGGAATCTTGACGATGGAAGAGTAGCGTTTTACCTCTTCGGTATCGTGCTCTGTAACGATCTCACTGTCGGAATAGGTCTGGCAGTGAAGACCGCACTGAAGGGCTTCGTCAAAAATGCGGCGAACGAGCGGCATTGCAAGTGGTTTTTTGAAAATACTCTTTTTGCGGTACATATCGTAGATTTCACCGCCGTTAAAAGAAATCACAAAACAGCCCTTTTTCGTAAAACCAAGTTCTTTTGCCTGCATGATCGCACTGGCAAGAGGGCGGCCGGTGGAGATCACGATATGGTGTCCGGCTGCAAGAGCCTCTTCGATCGCCTGACAGTTGCCGGCAGAAAAAGTCTTTTCGTCGGTAAAGAGCGTTCCGTCCAGATCCAGGAAAACTGCCTTGGTATTTTTTTTCTTTTTCCATTAATTCTTCCAGGGCATCGTCACTGTCGCTGATCCACACATCTTCTTCTTTGGCAGTAAGGCGAGATATTCACGCAAAGTACATGCTTCATCACTGAAGTTCCATTTGTCTGTTAAAGAAAAGATATCATCAAATGGGACTTCTCCCATCATAAAACGTTCTCTGAATTTCATCATAAAAACTCCTTTTAGTATTGTCTGTCACGATGTTTTCTGAGGTTCTCAAAAGTCGTGTCCGGTATGCGAAGATTGCCGCGTCCTACACCCAGATCAATCCCCGGTATATTGCTGCCGTGAAAATCAGAACCACCGGAAACGGCAAGTCCCATAACCTGGGCGAGCGGCGTACACGGTTTTCCTGAGAAACCGAGTGACGTGAATACATGGCTTCGATCCCGTTGAGGCCTTCTGGCTTCAGGTACGGATCAGTTCCTTTAACTGAGAATCAGAAAGGTGGTACTGCATTGGATGTGCAAGGACGGCAATTCCATCCAGTTTATGGATCAGGTGGCACGGCCATTGCCGGGGTTACCTTTTCACGTGGGACAAAACAAGGTCCGTCATTTCCAATATAATGAAAAAAAGCATCATTCATGGATGGAATACAGCCCTTTTCATATAAAAAACGTGCGAAATGTGCTCTTGTCAGAACGGCATTACCAAACATTTCCTGCAAAGCCTCGATAGTGATCGGAAATCCACAGTCGGCAAGCTTTTCAGCCATTTTACGATTCCGTTCAAAACGGGCATTGCGGAAATGATCCAGTTCCTGGCAGAAAGAAGTATCGTGCCAGTCAAAATCGAGTCCAACGATATGGATATCCTGACCATTGTATTCAGTAGAAAACTCAATGCCGGAAATGACTTTTATTGGTTTGTCCTCGGTAGCCTGAAATGCCTCACCGAGACCATCTACGGTGTCGTGATCGGTCAGAGCGAAAGCCGTAAGATGATTTTCCATGGCATGTTCTACCAGCTGCGTTGGTGTCAGTGTTCCGTCTGAAAAGGTAGAATGAACATGAAGATCGATCATAATTAAGAACCTCCCTTTGCAGAAATAATCATCAGTTGTCTTTTATCCGGATCTGCCGCGAGACATTCAGGGCGATTCCCATTTCCGTCATCAGGAAGAGAATCGAAGTACCGCCGTAACTGATAAATGGGAGCGTAACACCGGTTGTAGGAATCACGTTCAATACAACGGCAATATTCAGAATGACCTGCAAAGCGATATGTGCAAAAATACCGGTAACGATCAGAGAACCGAGCAGATCCGGTGCATTCTGTGCGATAAACATCAGTCGGTACAGCAGAAAAACAAACAGGATGGTCAGAAGAACAGCACCAAAGAGTCCAAGTTCTTCGCAGATGATCGAAAAGATCATATCATTCTGAGCTTCCGGGATAGACTGGATTTTCTGAGTGCTGTTGCCAAGACCCTTGCCGAACAGACCGCCGGAGCGATAGCGTATAATCCCTGAAGTACCTGATAGCCGCCGCATCGGAATATTTTTCCGGATCGATCCATGCAAGGACACGGTTGAAACGGAAGTTTCCACTTGCACCAAGCGAAGAAACATATCCACGCACGCCTACGATACCGACAGGAAGACCAATGCCGGCTGTGAGAACAAACGGTGCAGTCTTTGGATGTGCAACAAAAATCAGTGCACAGGTAATGCCGAGGATGATGATGGCGGTACTTAAGTTTTCGGTAAATTTCCAGGTCAGAAGGAACGTAAGTGCACCAAAAGCAAAAAGAACAGCCGGTGCCTTAAAGCCTTTTAACTTTTTGCCGAACTGCACGATCAGTACAGAAAGGAACAGAATGATCGCCAGTTTGGCAGGTTCTGCTGACTGAAACTGGATCGGACCAATTTTGATCCATCGTTTTGCACCGTTTACCTCGTGACCGATGAATTTGGTAACCAAAAGCAAAAGATTGCTGAAAAGGTAAAAATAGCCGGCATATCTGGCGTAAAAATGGTAATCGATCATGGAAAAAATAAAAATCGCTGCCAATCCACCAACGCTGAACAATGCCTGCCGGAAAAGAAAATATGTATCACTTCCATACTCAACCTGGGCATCATAAGCACTTGTACTGTAAAGCATGATAAGCCCAAAACAGGTGAGAAGGACTACACAGGCCAGAAGATTGTAATCATAATACTGACCGTTTCTTGTCAGAAGTCTTACCTTACGTTTCCTCCTGACGGTTTTTGTGTTTGTCTGTGCCATATAAAATCCTGCCTTTCTATTAGGATTACTATGTATCATAACATATTTTTAAAAGTCAAAAAGGAACCCATATCGAGCACCATTTCAGGAAAAAATTTCACTTAGCATATAGTAATCTGATATTAAGGGGCTGCCGTGACAGCAATAGATAACGTGGCGATGCACCGATTTCGCTATCTGGTCCGCCGTACTGCAATAACCTATAATCAAAAAGCATATTGAAAATGAAGAATGCATATGCTATAATGCCATTAGGCAAAGAGAAGTAGGTAGTCCAAATGATTCGACTACAAACGAAAACCCCAGAGCGGCAACTCTGGGGTTTTCTATTCTCTTTTTAATGGCAGAACAAATCCATAGGCTGGTTACCGACTATTTATCACTATCCAACCATTTGATGATGCAATGGCAAATTACACCACCCACAACAGTGACAATAAGAGAAGTAAGAAAATCCAAATGATTCACCTCCTTCCTGTTACCAGTATTGGAGGCGGTAACGCATCTATACTATCACACTCTTTTAAGTATTTCTACCTGTATTTTCATTATACCCTCTCCGTTTTTTCAAATATACCAATCCTGCACTGCTTTCAGCGTTTGAAACACCCCGAACGGAACAGGTAAAAACTGCAAGGAACTATTTGCATCATTTTTCATAAACTTATATTGACTGATTATTTAATAGGAGGAAACACAGTTGCAGTATCAAAATTCTTGCTGTCAGAGATCAGAAAAAGAATCTTGCCTGGAACAGTATCCGATTGCTATGGCATACGTTCCGTGGCAGAAATTTGATAAATCGTTTTCTTTATGTCATGCTTTAAAAGTAGGCACCATATTTCCATGCCTTGAAAAAACATTTTGCGGAAAAGGAGGCAGATGTCGATGAATGGCTGCAATCATTACAGAACCAATAATTCCTGTATGCGAAATGCAAATAACAGACAACCGATGAATAATCGACCTCGAATGGAAATGCAGACAGACAAAAATATGGAATGCAAAAGAAGACAACAGCCGGACAAAAAGAGTTTGCTGAATGAAATCAATGAATGCAGTTTTGCAGTCAACGATATGCTCCTTTATCTGGACACACATCCGTGTGACGAAGCAGCTCTTTCTTATTTCATGGAACACAAAAACCGTCGAGTTGCCGCACTGAAAGAATATGCAAAGTATTATGGTCCGCTTACCATTGATACCGCAGACGATGAAGCGAGCGAGAGTTTTTTATGGGTAGAAACACCTTGGCCATGGGAAGGAGGCGGCTGCTGATATGTGGAATTATGAAAAAAGACTGCAATATCCGGTTAATATCAAAAACCCGGATGGAAGAATCGCCCAGATCATCATGAGTCAGTACGGCGGACCGGATGGCGAGATTGGTGCATCGCTGCGTTATCTGTCCCAGCGTTTTTCCATGCCGAATCGAAAAATTATGGGTGTTTTAAATGACATCGGCACGGAAGAGTCTGCACCGCCATGTTGTCATGGGTTGAGAACCCAAGTTATTCCGGGGTTTTTGGATATACGTGAATGAATACTTTCGCATCTTTTTTGGTGAAAGGGACGTTCTTTTCTTCTTTCAGGTAATCAATGTGGTCAATCAGTTCTTTCAGTATCCGGTTTTTCTCCGGTGCATCGAGTGTATCATAGACATCCAGAAGATGTTCGCATTTTGGAATGAAATCTGCCTGGACTTTCAGACGGTTTTGCTCTGCTGATATTTTCTTTTTCAGATTCTGGATAGAAGAGGCAGCAGCAGTGATCTGATCTTTTAGTTTGTTGGATCGTTCCAGGAAGACATCTGTTGTGTAGATTCCCTGTTCCAGAAGATCATACAGAGAGTTTTGTTGCTTCTGCAATGTCTCCAGTGAGGTTTCCTGATTCTTTAGGGTATCTTTTAAAATGTCAATCGTATCGGAAGGTATGACAGATGTTGTAGGCTCAATACGTTCGTTTTTTACAATATCTGCGATCGCTTCCAGAACCATCGTCTCAACATCTTCCAGCGGACTGCTCACATTATCACAGTGCGTATATGGCAGATCAGAGTGGAACGCTGACCGGTTTTGTTGTACGGACGGCGGACCATCCTGTGACCGCACTTTGAACAGATCACCAGACCGCCGAGAGGGTTCTTGATTGTTTTATTTAGACTGACAGGACGGCTCTGGTTTTTCGAAAGCTTTTTCTGACAGATCTTGAATGTTTCCAGATCAATGATTGCCGGATGAAGTCCGTCACATATTTCATATTCTTTAGATGTAGGTCTGCTGTAAGTAATCTTTCCGTCACAGACCTTCTTTGTGGTAGCTCTGCGGTTCCAACGCAGTTTCCCTATGTATACCGGATTATATAACATATCCCGGATGGTAGGCGGGATCCATTTGCCGCCGGAACTGGTAGGTATCTGCAGATCGTTGAGTTTTCGAACAATCTTAGCAGTTCCCATTTCTTCACCATCCAGACCGTAAGCATAGAGGTCATATACATACTTTACAATTTTCGCCTGTTCCGGAAGGGGAGAGAGTGTGAACCCCTTATCGTTTGGGATTTTTACACGCTCATATCCATAACGGGCGGCCGGTTGCCCGACATACTTGCCCTTCACGGACGGATGCCAGCCTGCCACGCTGCAGTCGGCGTTTGATGGTATTATACTCACGTCTTGACATAAACAGTCCGAATTCAAAATATTCTTCATCAAATTCATTGTTTGGGTCATATACCTTAACCGGTGTGATGATCTTCGTATCAGATAACTTAAATGCCTGGGAAACAATGCCCTGGTCAATGGTATCGCCGCGGGCAAGACGTTCCACTTCAACAACCAGCACACCGTCCCAGATACCCTGTTCAATCTCGGCCAGGAGCTTCTGCATGACCGGACGTGCAGAAATCGTTTCGCCGGATACAATTTCCTTATAGACGGCAGAAACAGTGATCTGCATCCGCTTCGCAGTTTCGAACAGCAGCTTTTCATGTCTTGCCAGCGTTTCCATTTCGCCTCTGGCTTCGGCTTCCCGATCGGCACGGGACTTTCTCAGGTACATAGCATAATTCCCATTTTTCATAGAATCACCTTCTCTAAATTATGTAAAAAGGGTATAAAAAATACACCCTATGCAAATTGGAAGGATGTGTGGTATAATGCTCTTGCTTAAGGAAGATTATATCACGCAGTCCTTCGGGATTTGTAGGTTACAATCTTAGCAACTCCGCTTCGGTACGCCAATACCGGGGCGGTTTTTGCGTTATTTGATTAAATTACAGGATGCTATTTTAAAAGTTCCTGAATATTGATCGAAAAGCCTGGATAGATACCTACCGGGATATCATCCTCAAAGGAATACAGATCAGTATTTTCCTCATCTTCAAAACAATAAACATTTACGATCTTCTGCACAGGATTCACGATCCAGTATTCACGTACACCGGCATTGCGGTATTTGAAAAGCTTAATGCCGTAGTCACGCTTTTGTGTGCCGGGTGAAACGATTTCAATAATAAAATCCGGTGCACCTTCAATGCCTTTTTCTGATATTTTGGACTGATCACACAGAACAGATATATCAGGTTCGACATAAGTCTTGTCATCAGCGTTGAGCCGCACGGCAAGCGGTGCAGGAAGAACCTGACAGTCACCATGATTGTTCCGTATATGTTCGCGGATCGTCCCGGATAATTCCATAACAAGACGCTGGTGCATATAACTTGGTGGTGCCATGTTGTAAATCTGACCGTCGATCAGCTCAGCACGTTCACCCTCTGGAAGTGCATAGATATCTTCGATTGTATAAGAGTGTTCTTTTGGTAATGGCATGGTAACAACTCCTTTCTCGATATTAAATAATATTATTCAGTTTCAAGAACTTCATCCAGATCCAGTTCTTCCGGATCAGGAACGGCCTCTTCACACGATGCTAGAGGATTTAGTATAGTAGTTTATTTTTCTAGTTTCATATATGCAGCTGTTACTGCTGGGACGGTTATATTTTGCCCAAGAACGCTCGTATATGATTTTTCACCAGAAGCCTCACCGTAAATAGTAACAATATCGTCTTCGATGAATTTGCTGTCAGATTTATTTGCAAAATATACATAGATGTTATCTGACCATAATCCCAAATCATCTTTTGTGACGGATATCAGGTATTCTGATTCACCATTTTCTGAATCATAAGCAACTTGCTGTATTTGTCCCTCGAATTTTACTTTATTTCCTTTATATTTTTCGGCAGATCTTGCAAGTTCTTTGTATTCAATTTCGCCACATGCGGCTTTATAGTCTTTTTCGGACATATTGCTTGCATCTTCGCTTAATTTATAAGAATTTCCGCTTCCATATATAAGCAGTGCAATAACTGCCACAACTACAATAATCAGGATCCATTTAAGTTTTCCACCTTTTTGCTTTTTACGACAATTCGGGCAGACCTTCGCATCATATGGTATTTCGGTTTTACAATGTTTGCAAAGTTTTGTTGTAGGTTTCTCTTTTTTCATATCTCATTTTCTCCTTGTATTTTACTTTTCACGCTGCAAAATCTGGAATTCTGTATTACTGATAGGGCGTATCTGGTAATAATCCTGCAAATTTATATTGAATTCAGTTTCTATTGCGGATAGATCGAAAGATATTGGCTTATCAGAAATATATACAAATAAATATCCATTTTCTGTTTGCAGTGCATTTTTTAAAGTGACTACAGAATGTAATTTTTCGTTAAGAATTGGAATATACAAGTCACCTAAGTGATATAAGTTATCCTGAATCTTACGATCCAGTTCCAGCTTATCTACTTCGCTTGCTGGAGTTTTTTTGGTTTGTTTTTATTTGCAATGATTTTTCTCTCTTCTTCTGACAATGGTTCGGATAGCAGGCGTACCGTATGAATCATATACAATACAGCTGGTATACATGCTATAATCTCATAAGTAGAAAAGTTACTATGAACCACAGAGAAGATGATCTGTGATATAGCAAAAATCAAATATAAAAAGCTGACGAACATGCTGGCGACTAAACTGCGATAATATAGTAAACCTATCACAGAAGCAACCGTGAGAACTATAATGTTAAAATAATCATAGGTAGTGGTTGCTGAATGTTTAGAGCCTTTCATAAGTAAAAAACCGAAGATACTGACCAGCAGACAGATTACATTTATAGCTCGAATAATTTTATATAAGCTTCCGTTGCCGTTTGGAATATAAGACTTTTCCCATAGTTGCACACCTAATTTTTGAGCAAGTTCTTTTGCTGGCTCGGTAAAGGTTGAATTTGTCATAACTACCGCTACATTGCAATCGTAAAATTTTGCTCCGGCATACGCTTGTTGAACAGCCTGATTGCCAACAGGGTAGGAATAATATTTACATTGTATGCCGTATTTGACATTTTCATTATAAGCAATGACATCAATTCCCTGATCGCCACTACTTTTTGTGACTGCAACATCCCTAAAACCTCTCTGTTTCAAGAGTTTTGCACAATGATGTTCATATTGGTATCCATCCATTTGTTTTTTATCCTTTTGTATATTTTTCGCTGTATAGAGGAATGATAACAATATGAAAATATTATTATCTGAATTTCTGGAACAGCACCACCTGTCGATCCGGCAGGCGGCAATTATGACCGGTGTTCCCCGGTCTACGATCGGTGATATAGTGACCGGTCGAGTAAGTCCAACTCTGGCAACTATGGAACAGTTGGCAGCAGGGCTGAAAACCACTATTTCTGGCTTGTACGAGTCTGAGTATAAGTGATTTTCAAAAAAGCGTCCGGGATTCCGGACAACGCACAACTTTTTAGCTTCCGATACGTTTTATATAGTGAAAGGAAAATTTTACTAAAACAAATGTTCGAAAACAGTTGCATCACAAATATTTCTGTGATAATATGAAATCAAGGAATTTCGAACAAATGTTTGAAAAAACGTGATCGGGAGGTACATAAGATGGACTACAAAAACGAGATTATAAAACTGATTAACAAATTGAATGCTTCTGATGAAACTTTTTTGAAACAGGTTTACATAATCATCAAGAAGCACTTTGACAGAAGGGAGGGACGTTAGTCCCTTTTCTTTTTTGCCAAATTGTCAGCCAGCTTCTCGGCTGCTTCCGTGAGTACTTTTTGTGATGCCGGAGACAGTTCACTGTAAGTTTTGACTATCTCCAAAATTACACTGTAAAAAGCGTTGTCTTTTCCTTCTTCTAACAGATCTGAAACAATACCAGCTATTTCCTCATCTTCTGAGAGTTGCTGATACATCTCTCCATCACCTGTTTTCAGCCATTCTTCACTGACATTGAACTCACGGCATATCGCCCGACTCATTTGTTCCGTGAGATTTCTCTTTTCTTTTTCAATATTGGAGATTGCCACTTTGGTCACTCCGAGCTTATTTCCGAATTGTTCCATTGTCATTTCTAAGCTTTTTCGGATTTCTTTGACACGCTCACCTTGCGTCATTCATTCGCCTCCCTTCATTGTATTTTCTGAAATAAGGATAACACTGTAACGAGCAAAAAGTCAACAAAAAAAGTTAGCAAAGCTAACAAAAAGCACTTGACAATGTTCTCGAAGATTACTATAATGTAATCAACGATAACGAAGCAAGCAAAACACAGGAGGTAAATAAAATGTACGAAACAGTAAAAGTTGTTAAGGGTTACGAAATCAAAAGAATGAAAGGAACACGCGGAGCCTATCACGTAAACGTGCGTGAGGGCAAAGGGTTCAGAGAGTTTCATACTTTTAGAACCATCAAAGCAGCAGCTGAATTTATTGAAACAACTTTATAAATAAAGCCGAACGGGGCACAGTCCCCGTCCGATCACGATGGCAACGTGGTCGCCGATGATGGAAGCCATTAAAACGATAACGAAGCAAGCAGGAAAGTCCAGGTGAAGCGATGGGGCTACACGCAAGTAACATGGTAGTTAGGCTGAAACAATCAGACAGAGCGTGTGAAAAGAATAAGCATGACCTGGCAAAACAGTTGAAGAAAGCAGGAACATCAGGCAAGAAAGCACAGTGTTCATTACTATCAGCAGAAAAATGAGCAGTCTGAACCAATCAGAACTTTTCACCTCAACCAAGAAGTTGTTAAGCGGAAGAATCAACGAGCGAGAGGACACAGCACTTCGTTATCGCACAGAGAAGAAAGGAGAAAATCGGATGAAAGAAACGAAAAAGAAGCTGTTGCAGGAAACAACTGCGATTTTGAAAAAGCTGGATAGAGAGAGCCTGGCGATCATCAGAAGCAACGCAGAGATTCTGAGAGCCAGAGATACTCTCGAAGAACAGAAAGCAGGGTAGGAATGGGACAGCAAGGATAAGAGAAAAGCATAGTGAAGTCAATAAAGAAAGCGGGGTAACCGGAACAAACACTTTTACATAATTTATACGGGGGGGTGATTGGATGATCATTAAAGAGATCGATCACGAAAAGGGCAAGATTTACATTCACGATGACTGTATAGGTGAAGACACCGGAAGAAAGAAAAGAGATCATGCAAAGAGTGTCTCAGATCGTAGTGGATGCCCTGAGAAAAAGCAGAGTGACAAAACCGCCTGAGCAGGCGGAGAAAGGACAAGCAGATGAAAAGAAGAGAAACAGAAGTAACAGAAGAAGTGGAAGAAACAACCGGAGCGGCTGTACTCGCCCCGATTTTAGCCACAGCAGCCGCAGTCGGGACATTCTGGTGGCTGGGAAAATACAGTGTAATCTGCGAACGCGATATCGTTGGAACTGCTATTACCGTGTGGTGTGCGGTACTGATCCGCATACTGTGGGCGGAGTAAGGAGGAAGCAGAATGATCGGAGTAAGCGAAGGGAAAGACCAGGAAGCCAGAGCCATCCTGGAACTGGCCGGGATTGATTCGGACAAGTACCGGATCTGGCACCATAACAGCATCTATGTGCATGCAATAAATGAAGAGACGAAAGAATCGGTGATCGTTGAGAAAGCGACACTCGAGGTAGTGAAAAGTCCCGGTGCTTTGGCGGGCGATCCGGGACACAAAAATAACATTTCAAGCTCATTATAGAGCAAACATAGGAGGTAAATCAAGTGAAATTACATAAATTAATTTCGACAGTAGATATGAGCCATGAAGAATGGCTGCGATACAGAAAACTGGGCATCGGTGGAAGTGATGCCGGAAGCATCTGCGGATTGAACCGTACAGCTCTGCAATCGCTGTCTTCCAGGATAAGACGCAGAAAGAAGCAGGGGAAAAAGAAGACAATGAGGCAATGAGACAGGGAAGAGACCTGGAGGAGTACGTTGCCCGCCGGTTTATGGAAGAGACAGGAAAAAAGGTACGCCGTGCCAATGCGATCTATGGCATCCGGATCATGATTTCATGATGGCGAACGTTGACCGCCTGGTAGTTGGTGAGAATGCCGGTCTGGAATGCAAGACAGCGTCTGCCTATTCAGCTGACAAGTGGAAAGACGGCATATCCCGGAATCCTATGAGATCCAGTGCCACCATTACATGGCAGTGACCGGGGCGGATGCCTGGTATATTGCCTGCGTGGTGCTGGGAAAAGAATTCATCTGGCGAAAGATCGAACGCGATGAGGAAACGATCCAGATGCTGATCGACATTGAAAGCGATTTCTGGCAGAACAATGTCAAGGCAGACAAGATGCCGGCACCGGACGGAAGCAAGGCGGCGGAAGAACTGCTGCAGAAGTATTACGGAAGTTCTGAACCGGAAAAGATGATCCCGCTGGTTGATTTCGATGAAAAGCTGGAACGTCGTGCAGAGATCAGCGACCTTCAGGACAAGCTGGAGAAAGAGAAGAAGCAGATTGAGCAGGAGATCAAGGTTTATATGGAAGATGCAGAGATGGCAGTATCGGATCTGTACTGCGTCACCTGGAAGAGTGTGACCGCGAACCGTGTAGATTCGAAGCAGCTAAAAGCAGATTTCCCGGAAATCTACAAACAGGTATTGAAACAGTCTGAAAACAGACGGTTCACCGTAAAAAGAGCTGAGAGAGCATAAGGAGGAAGCAAGATGGCAGTAAAAGACGCACTGGCAGAAAAGACCAGCAGAAAGAATGAAGCAGTGAAGCTGACAAAAAACATGAGCATTGCAGACATGATCAAGGCAATGGAGCCGGAGATCAAAAAGGCTCTGCCGCAGGTGATCACACCGGAGCGTTTCACACGCATGGCATTATCCGCACTGAACACCACACCAAAGCTTGCAGAGTGTTCGCAGATGTCCTTCCTCGGGGCACTGATGAACGCAGCACAGCTTGGACTGGAACCAAACACGCCGCTGGGACAGGCGTACCTGATCCCGTATAGAAACAAAGGGAAGCTGGAGTGTCAGTTCCAGATAGGCTACAAAGGGCTGATTGATATGGTATACCGCAACGAAAACATCCAGACCGTGCAGGCACAGTGTGTATATGAAAATGATGATTTTCAGTATGAACTGGGACTGGATCCGAAGCTGGTGCACAAACCGGCATTGAAAGACAGAGGAAACCTGATCCTTGTATATGCACTCTGGAAATCAAAAAATGGCGGCTTCGGTTTTGAGGTTATGAGCAAGGAAGACGTTGACGACCATGCGAGACGGTTCAGCCAGAGCTTCGGCAGTTCTTACAGTCCATGGAAAACAAACTATGAGGAGATGGCGAAGAAAACGGTCATTAAGAAGTGCCTGAAATATGCACCGCTGAAAACAGATTTCGTTATGCAGATGAGCAATGACGAAAGTATCAAGAGCGAGATCAACGTCGATATGTCCGAGGTGGTCAATGAGCAGGAAGACCCGAACATCATCGACCAGGAGTATAAGGAAGTAGAAAATGTACAGCCAGAATAATAACGAAGAACCAAAGCTGTTCACGTTCACCGTACCGGGCAAGCCGCAGGGCAAAGCCCGGGCGAGGACATTCTATGACAGCAGGAGCAACAAAATGAGCAGCGTAACACCTGAAAAGACGGTGCTGTACGAAAACCTGATCAAGACCTGTTTCCAACAGAAATACGGACAGAAACGGTTTTCGGATGATGCGTATGTGGTTGCTAATATCTTGGCGTATTTTGAGCGCCTAAGAGCATCTCGAAGAAGAAAAGGGAAGACATGCTGACAGGGAAGATCTGGCCGGCAAAGAAGCCGGACAGTGACAACATCGCAAAGGTTGTGCTGGATGCCCTGAACGGCATCGCATACCATGATGATACACAGATCATAAAACTGAGCGTCACAAAGGCGTATAAAGAGGAAGCGTATTTAAGCGTTACGCTGATGGAACTTAAGTAATATACAGGAAAGGCAGGTGTCCGGCATGGGGCGTGGTGCTCCTAACAAAAAAGGACTCAGTTACTTTCCGAAGATGATTGATTTTTACGAAGACGATAAGGTCTTCGATCTCCTGGACCGATATGGTCCACTGGGAGTGACTGTATATGACTGCATTCTGTGCATCGTATACAAGCAAGGTTACTACGCAGAGATCCCACTTGATAAGCTATCAAGAATGATCACAAGGATGATCGGCAACAAGTGGGTGAAGGGGCAAAAAGCTGTCGTGCAAGTGGTGCACTTCTGCTCTGAGATAGGTCTCATTGATGATGACCTCATGACGGAAAACATCATCACCTCTGTTGGGATTCAGCGTCGTTATTACGAGATAGCAGTAAAACGCATGAAGAGACAGCTCTATAGCGATAAGTATTGGCTCCTCAGAAACGGGGAAGAAGAGGAGCCTTTCTTAAAATGCACCCAAAAATCGAATTACTTCGGAAGAAAATCGAATTACTTCGGAAGAAAAATAAAAAATTAAGTTCCGAAAGAAAAGTCCTAATAGAAATAAAAACGAAAAAAA
>ENA-OQAZ01000835-OQAZ01000835.1-human-gut-metagenome-genome-assembly--contig:-NODE-835-length-16476-cov-3.969968_pt1 | contig 16476 bp, 23 predicted proteins | sample MGYA00242737_ERZ504531 | MGnify/ENA primary metagenome ERZ504531 (study PRJEB26092, sample SAMD00036244) | human gut metagenome | host: Homo sapiens | study: EMG produced TPA metagenomics assembly of... | reverse complement strand
GAATGACGCCGACAGCGGTGATCAGCGGAGTGATCGATGGTGCGGTCCTTGCCGTTCACGTTCACGGTGCCGGTCTCGTTGTTCTTCAGGTTGACGGTCACAGTCAGGTGGCCGCTCTTGCCAATGATGTCCTCAAGGGCGGCTTCCTGACGTCCAGAGCGTAGGTCACCTTCACATCGATGGGCAGGGCCTTGTCGGTATTGCCCTTGTAGTAAACATCGGTGTCGTTGGTGTTCCACACCAGCTCTTCCCCGTTCTGGGTGAACTCGGCATCGCTCTCAGTGTTCTGGATGTCGGTCAGGGTGGTCTTGTCGGTGACGTTTGCAAGGCCGGAGGCGCTGTACAGGTGCTCGCTGACGGTGGTGCTCTTGATGGAGCCGTCGCCGTTCATCACGGCATAGACGGTCTCAGATTTGGAAAAGCTGTTCTTACCAGCTGCAAATGCAGGCATGGCGCAGCCTGCGGCGAGGGTGAGAGCCAGCGCCGCACTGGCGAAACGAAGCGATTTTTTCATAACGTAATTACTCCTTTTCAGACTTCTTAGCGTTGGCGGATTCGGGCACCATCCACTTGAGGGTGGTGTGGCGGATGATCCAGTCGCACAGCATCAGGGCTGCGGGCAGCATCACCAGAATGACCACCATGCTGATCAGTGCGCCGCGGGAGATCAGCAGGCAGATGCTCTTCAGCAGCTCCATCTTACTGATGGCAGCCACACCGACGGTGGCGGCAAAGAAGGTCAGTCCGCTGGTCAGAATGGACTGGCTGCAGTGCTCCAGCGACTGCTGGGCGGCTTCCTTCGGGGTGCGGCCAAAGGCGCGCTCCTCGTGGTAACGGGTGGTCATCAGGATGGAGTAGTCCACGGTAGCACCCAGCTGGATGGTGCCGATGACGATGCTGGCAATGAAGGCAGCTGCGTACCGGTGAAGTACGGGATGCCCATGTTGATGGCGATGGCGGCTTCAATGCTGGCTACCAGCAGCGCGGGATGGAAATGCTCTTGAAGGAAACGGCGATGATGACCAGAACGGCCATGATGGACCAGACGTTGACGTTCTTGAAGTCCACATCTGCCACTTCGATCAGGTCTTTCGTCATGGCGCCCTCGCCGGTGATAACGCCCTCGGGGTCAACGGTCTTGATGAGGGAAATCATCTCGTCCAGCTGGTTGTTGATGGCGTCGGTGCCGGTCTTATAGGAGCTGTTGGCAAGGATCAGCTTGTAGCCGCCGGACTGCAGGATCTCCATGATGCTGTCGGGAAGCAGCTCGGTCTGGAAGCCCGGGCCGGTGATGGAATCCAGACTTACCACCTGCGTAATGCCATCCACGTCCTTGAGTTCATCACACAGGTCGCTCACCTCGGTGGCAGTCAGGTCGTCATGCACCAGAATGAAGTGGCTGGTGGTCATGCCGAAGTCCTCGCCCAGCTTGTTGGTGCCCACGATGCCGGTCAGGTCCTGCGGCAGGGAGTCGAACAGAGTGTAGTAGACCTCGGTCTTGTTCTGTGCGATGGCAAAGGGGATGAGGATGAGGATAAAGATAACCACGATGGGCACCGAGTGATTGGAGACAAAGTAGCTGAGCTTTTTCAGCTTGGGGATCACGGTGCGGTGCTTATACTTTTCCACCCATTTATCAAAGGTAAGGATCAGGGAGGGCAGGATGACCACGGTGCAGATGACACCGAGGGCAACGCCCTTTGCCATGACAAGGCCGATATCGCGGCCCAGCGTCAGGCGCATGGCACACAGTGCAAGGAAGCCCGCAATGGTGGTCAGGCTGGAAGCAGAGATGGAAGTCATGGTCTTGCAAATGGCGCTGGTCATGGCCTCCTCGTTGGAAGAGCGCAGCTCCTTTTCTTCCTGATAGCGGTGCAGCAGGAAGATGGAGAAGTCCATCGTGACACCCAGCTGCAGCACGGTGGCCAGTGCTTCGGTGATGTAGCTGATCTGGCCCAGAAAGATGTTGGTGCCGAAGTTGTACGCAATGGGGAACAAAAGACCCAGCATGAACAGCAGCGGGGTGATGGTGCTTTCCAGCGAAAGGAACAGCACCAGAAGGCTGGCACCCACGGCGATCAGGATGTACATGGGCATTTCCTGATTGACCAGTGCCTTGGTGTCCTGCAGGATAACGCTCATACCGCCGAAGAAGCAGTCCTTACGCAGCAGCTTTTCGATCTGAGCAACGGCTTCCATGGTTTCGTCGCTGGCGCTGGGGGCGTCAAAGCGGACGATCAGCATGGTGGAATCGTTTTTGCCGAACATGAACTGCTGCACATCGGCGGGCAGCATCTCGGTGGGGATGCTGGGGTCGATCACATCGCTGAGCCAGAAGGTCTGGGTCACGCCGGGAACAGCCTCGATGTCCTTCTTCATGGCGATCAGTTCGTTTGTGGGTAAGCCTTCTACCGTGATCATACCGGTGGAGGCCAAATGGAAATCGTCCTCAAGGGCTACCTCGCCGATCATGGAGTCCAGATCCTGCGGCAGGTAGGTGAGGATGTCATAGTTGATGCGGGTAGCAATTGCGCCGATTGCGGAAGGGATCAACAGCAGGAATGCTACTGTCAGGATCAGCTTGCGCAGCCGCACAATGCCCTGTGCGATCTTTTCATGAGAACCTCCATAGAAAATGGTTAAAAATCTTAGTAAAATGACTGGTGGTCATTTCCAAGCAAACACTATTATAACCATGACAAACCGGGTGTCAAGTGCAAAAATGACCAGAAGTCAGTTTTCTTATCAACTGCCTGAAATTGTATAGCTTTTTTGACTTGCACTATCGGGAAAGGACTGCTAAAATGATTGAGACAACACAAATGAGCGAATGAAAACGAGCGGAAAAGAGGAATCGTCAGGGAATATGGGTACCGTGGAGGGCAAAAAGCAGGAGAAGCGCCGGGCACTGCTGGAGGCAGCCTATGATTTGTTTCTGGAGCGAGGTGCCGCAAAAACCAGCGTAGAGGACATCACCAGCCGGGCCAAGGTGGCCAAGGCACCTTTTATCTGTATTTTCAGGATAAGGGTGCGGTGATGCAGGCGCTGCTGGGCCGGGTGAGCTACCAGCTGCTGAGCGATGCGTGCGAAGCGGTGGAAAAGCAGACAGAGCTCGAAAACTTCCCGGACAAGATGGTGGCGGTGATCGACCACATCATCGAAGCACTGCGGAAGGATACGCTGGTGCTCAAGTTTCTGGAGCACAACTTCATATGGCCGGGGCTGGACCAGATCGAGGCCAGCCGCGAAGCCGAGCCGCTGATGCGCAAGCTGCTGAATGTGGTGCTGACCAGCCCGGAAATGGCCGGCCGCACCGAGCGGGAGATCTACCAGCGCATCACGGCACTGGGCAGCATGTGCATGTCGGTGTGCTATTCCAGCGTGCTGGAGGGCAAACCCGATGATATTGAAGCCATGAAGCCGGTGCTGTACGATATCGTCCGCAGGTCGCTGAAGGCGGAAAAATAAAAAATCACAGAAAAGTATTGCTTTTTTGCACAGGCTGTGGTAAACTATTCAAGTCGATATGACTTATGGACGGTTAGCTCAGCTGGTAGAGCATCTGCTTGACGTGCAGGAGGTCACAGGTTCGAGTCCTGTACCGTCCACCATACAGTTCGTACTCGAACCCAATTCTTTACGAAAAAAGGGTTCGGGTATTTTTTTATTTCTTGATTATTTCTGCTTTACGAAATATAATATGTTTAGAATTTCTCACCCAAAAGAAAGGGCGGTAGCGGCATGATTAACAACACTCTGACAATGATAGATTTATTTGCGGGAGCAGGTGGATTATCAGAGGGGTTGTCTGAAGCGGGCTTTCATAGTTTATTCGCATCGGAAATTATGCCGGTCTATGCTGAAACATATAAGAAAAACCATTCTTCTGCCAAAGTCGTCACAGCTGATATTCGAACTCTTGACGCAAATGTGATTCGGGAAGAACTTGGGATGGAACGCGAAGAGTTGGATTTGTTAGCAGGAGGCCCACCGTGTCAAGGCTTTTCAATTAACGCTCCCATCCGAAGTGTTTTAGACCAGAGAAACCATCTATTTAAGGAATATCTTCGATTTGTGGATGCATTTGCGCCTAGGGCCATTCTCATTGAAAACGTCCCGGGACTTGTTTCATTTGAACATGGAGCAACACTGCATGCTATTTTAAATGCACTGGCTGAATTGGGATACGGAGCAGGGGTTCGTATTTTAGGTGCAGCATACTACGGCGTACCGCAAATGCGTTGGCGCACAATCATCCTTGGTCTACGAGGAAAAGAGTTGCCACCGATGGCGTTTCCAGAACCTGTTTACCATGCACCTATACGACCAAATTTTGCAACAACCTTTGATGGGAAACAGCTTGTAAAATTGCCTGCATCGGATGCATCTTCTAAGTTCACAACCGTTGAAGAAGCAATTGGCGACTTGCCACCACTCAAAAGTGGTGAAAAAGGTGCAGATGTAAAAGATTATATCTGTCCACCTATGTGCAATTACCAAAAACGTCTACGGATTGGTAGTTCTGGTGTTTATAACCATGAGGCTCCACGTTTATCTAAAGAGAATCAAGCAAGGTTGAAATTTATCAAACCAGGTGGAAATTGGACGGATATCCCCGAGGATTTATTACCCGCTGGAATGAAGCGAGCAAGAAAATCTGACCACACGAAACGATACGGACGCGTATTGCCAGATGGATTGGCCTCAACCATCTTAACGAAGTGCGATCACATTGGGGGGCATATTTTCATTACAATCAGGATCGCTCCTTTACTGTTCGTGAGGCAGCCAGAATTCAGTCGTTCCCTGATCATTTCATTTTTACCGGCTCTCAAGTACAACAATTTGCACAGGTAGGAACGCTGTTCCGCCGTTACTTGCAGAAGCTGTTGGTCTTACTTTAAAATCTATCTTAGAGGAAGGGGATTAAAATGTCTGGATATATTTCTGAATTTTTCGGCTATAAAGCAGAAGACGCTTCTACTATTGCATTAAATACCGCCAATAGTCAAATATGTCCCTTCTTAGGTTCCCCCTGCACAAAAGTCTTATCACGAGACCATCTAATATCCGGCGTTTGTTCTGTTCGCCAAAAGACCGAAGGTTCACCAAGTGTTATTTGTTGCCCAATTCGGATTTATGCTGAAGATTATAAAATGCTTCATTTAATTTCTCGACAGGCATTTGGTCGGGATTTTGGGTTGTATGCTGGTCGTGCCGCAGTTGAACGTGCAAGAGCGGAAGGCGGTTCTATTGCAGTTTTTGGACACGGATGGGGTGGTGAACTTCGTCTTCCTCAACGTGCAGGGACGGGTTCTTACTTTGTGGATTGGGTTTTAGCACGTTTGGATGAAAACGGAGAACTTGCAGAATTCACAGCAATCGAAGTTCAAACAATTGACACTACTGGTAACTACCGTGAAGCTAGAACGGCACTTTTAGAAAACCGTTCGGTTATCTCTGATACCGTAGGCTTAAATTGGGAAAACGTTTCCAAACGGATTATTCCCCAGTTGATTTACAAAGGGCAAGTGTTACAGCGAGAAGATTTGTGTCGTACTGGGCTGTTTTTTGTCTGTCCTAAGGCAGTGTACGATCGAGTACTTAATCGCTTGGGTGGAAGAGAACGCATCCCTACCTTTCCCACACAGCCTGCATCTATCCATTTTGTAGCGTATGACTATACAGAACCACCCAGAGATGGTAGTATTACACAGTTAGGAATCGTTGAGGAACATTGCACAACTGTTTATAAGGTTCAAGAGGCATTTTCTTCTATGAATCTTCCAGAGGGAAACGTCTATCGAGACGCTATTCGAAAATCTCTTTATGGCACCGAGTAAGTGCAGGGTTTGGGGCAGGCACGCCCCAACAAGAAGCAGTCCCGGATGGACAAAAAATTTTCAAGAATTGAAATTTGTGGCCACGGGACGATTCTTGCCCTCACGTTTTGGGGAAAAGGAGTTTTTATGGATATCGAGGTCAAACGAATGTCCCCTACTGCTATTGAAATGCTTGACCAACTCAGTGCAGTCTGCAAACGGTTCGGCGTCGATTACTATGCAGCTTCCCAAAATCAGCGTGATCTGCTGGACAGCATTGCCCTGCACGAATACCAACTGAAAAAAGCACACGAGCAGGGGCTGAAACGTTCCGAAGTGCCGCCGTTTCTTGGTTTGAAGCGCTCTGACCGCAGCAACGATATGCCTGCTTAAAGGTTCGACTGCCGTTGACAATGCTCCACCAAACGTAAAGCCGTTTACCTGAAAAGGTAAGCGATTTTTTCTTGTATCTACGTGATTTTTGATATGCAAAAGTGAAGCGGATTCACTTTTGCATATTGATAATGAAACGTGTAGGAGGCCCCCTTTTCAGTCGTTTGTAGCAAGTTTGTAGCAGATCTGTAGCAAAATTCGGAGAGGAACGGCAAAATGACCCCGAAAACCCGATTTTTGCAGATTTTGTGGTATAAAATTTTATCCTTGAATTTTGTGCAGAATGACGACGGTGCTTTTCATTCGGATTCTGATGCCGTACAATAAAGGAAAAAATCATGGATGAAAGGAGAAATCGCTGTGCGCTACACCATCAGGCATTTTGATTTGCCGCTGCTTACCTTTGAAGCAAACATGGACAGTGCAGATACTGGCCTCCATTTTATAAAGGTCTACGAAGAAAACCGTTCTTTTCTACCTTTGAATCTGACTGTATCAGAAGATGGTGTAGAACGCTGGCTGCGGCATCGCGCAATTCCGAAGAACCGAGCGTATGTAGACGCTCTGCTCTCTAAGGTGGGGCTTTCTTTGAATCGACCGCTTGGAATTATTGCAGCCAATAAAGGTCTTTCACTCAATGATTGCTTTTGGGTAGATGCAGAGGGCTCCGGTGACACCTTTGAAAAAAGTAAATCTTTACGATAACCGATTCAGTCAGGTGCTGGCAGCAATCGCCTTTACAGGATATGGCAGCAGCATACGAACTTCGCTTGCGTCCTGCCCGGAGTTCTCGACCAACGGGATGCTGCCCAAATGCTGGCGCAGGCAAAACGGAAAAATCCATCTTTATAAAGGTGGCACGTCAGGGTTCAGTAATCTGGGATTTGAACCGTACTCGGAACTGTATGCTTATCAAGTTGCACAGGTGATGGGCGTGAATGCGATTCGCTACACCCTGACAAAAGATCTGAAAAAGACGCTTTGTTCCAAGTGTGAGCTGTTCACCAGCAAAGAGTATTCTTATATTCCCATCGGACAGCTTGTGCCCAAAGGTGGAATAAAAGCAATTTTTGCGTATTATCAGGCGTTAGGTCAGAACTTTGTGGATGCGCTGGAAGATATGCTGGTCTTTGATGCGATCATCTGCAACACTGACCGCCACTATGGAAATTTTGGTGTGCTGGTAGACAATAAAACCAACACGATTGCGGCACCTGCACCGCTGTTTGACCACGGAAACTCGCTGTTCAGTCTGGGCGGAACGGATCTTTGGGACAACCAGAAAGCATTTGATGAATATGCCCGCACACTGCTTCCGCTTGCATACGATGATTTTTTTGCAGCTGCAAAGAGTGCAATGAAACCTCGTCACCGTGCAATGCTCCATAAGCTGCTGGATTTCCATTTTGACCGCAGAGCGACACGTTATAATCTGCCGCCAAATCGCTTGAAGATGATCGAAAAAGAGGTACAGCGCAGAGCAAGAGTGCTTTTAGGGTAAAAAGTGGGGCGTTGGCATCGACCACAATGGCTACGCTAACCGGTATAAAATCGAATGCGACGGTTTGACCATTCTGGATTTGAACGCTCCCGGTTACACGATGCTGCATTGGCTGACGATTCTTTTGGAGAACCGCGAATTCGATACTTCTGCCCCGCTGGCCGCAGAAGCCAAAGAATACCTGATGAACACTTTTCACCTCGACTATAAGTCTGCAGATATCATCATTGGCTACAGCAGATGACAGCTATTTTTCCTTTGCATCCGATTTTATCAACGGCGCAATCTCTTACCGCCAGTTGTGCAATGCCATGCGCTTGGGCAAGCTGGGGCAGCAGTTCGTGCTGAAAAGCAAAGCGGCCTTTGAACAGCTGGAATTTCTCGGCTATGAGACCGCAGACTCTAAAGAATGGTATAAGAAAAAGGCCTTCCGTGACCAGACAGCCCGCCGCCAATATTTTGACGTGGAGCGCAACCGCCGTCAGAGGGGAGACCTTTATATTACCACGATTCTCGACGAGGAGATGAAGCCCAATGATCCACGCTTACGATAAAAGCTATCTTTCTGCTGCACAGAAAAATCTTGCCCGGATGTTGGATTATCTTGTCAACGATCTGCATTATCCGTTGGAGACGGCATGGCAGTGGTTTGTGACCAGTGAACTGTCTGCCCGGTTCGAGCAGGGGGATTGTTCTGTGTTGGTGGGCTTGTCCGGTGTAGAACTTGCCCGCGCTGTACTGGAGCAGGCGGGCGAAGTCGTGCCTATGCAGAAACCTCGTATGCCTACGACCGCAGCCCGGAATACTGGACAGGCTGGGCTCTTTCCTATTACCAGTGGCTGACCAGTCTGCGTTTTGCGGAGATTGAACAAGCAGTGTCTATCACGAAAGTGCGGCTGCTGTATACGCCCTACCACGAGATGGATGTACGGCAGTTTGCAGACAAGATGAACGAGTTGTACCGTGCGGCAAAGCCGGAAACAAACCTGAAAGCCATGCGCACATTGGCCGGATTGAGCCAATCGGAACTGGCAGGACAGGCTGATGTGTCTGTGCGTACCATCCAGCAGTACGAACAGCGACAGAAGGACATCAACAAAGCACAAGCAGAAACGCTGCTTCGCCTTGCGCGTGCGCTGAATTGCAACGTGGAGGATCTGATGGAGAAAGTTCCACCGCTGAATTTTAAATAAGAATGAAGCGATGAGACCTGACACAGATTGTGCAAACAAAAAAGAAAGCTGCCATCCATGAGAGAAAAATTCTCACGGATCGGCAGCTTTTCTCTTTGAAGTTGTTATGCCTTCGTTGTGGTCAGAACTTCATCATTGACCAGCTGATTGGCCTTATCAAATGCTTCGATCATCTGGGTCGCTTTCGGATGGAGATAGACTTCATCTAACGTTTTGGATTTGGGCGTGTGCCCGACAGCGCGTTTCAGGATATCCTTGTTGACGCCTGCGCGGTCACAAAGGCTGGCGTAGGTATGGCGGGTGGTGTAGGGCGTATAGGTGGCAAGCTTCCCGGCAAACTCCGGTTTGCGCTTACCATTTTCGTCGTAAGGATTCGGCTGGATGCCGATTTCCTCCAGGAAAGGATAGAATTTGCGGTTACGCCAGTTCTTTTCATTCCAGAAACCGCCTTTTCCATTGGGAAAGAGCGGACCATTTTCCACAGAGGTGGCATACGCATGTTCAAAAACCGGAATGCCAAAGTCGAGAATGGGAATGATGCGGTTGCGTCCGGCCTCGGTCTTGCAGCCGCCGATCAGATAAGCACCGGATTCCGTGCGGTGAAAATCTTCGTGTTTGAAGTGCAGCAGCTCATAGATACGCACTCCGCAGGCCAGAAGAGCAATTACCATCTGCGGTGGGCGTGTTCTTTTGGCTCAGGATCAGCGTCACCTGTTCGTCCGTGAAAATCTCGCGTTCCGGAGATTTGCGTCCTTCGACTTTCAGGACAGATGCAAGGTTGGCATCCACGACACGCCAGCCAATGGCTGTGCGATACAGCTTACTGATAAGAGTACGCTCTTTTTCCAACATACTTTGAGACAGGCCGTTATCGGCCATCTTGTCTAAGATGTTTTGAAAGTCCTGCGCATAGAGGGCGGCAATTTTGAAGTGCCACAGCGGACGGAGATATTTCCACGCAATGTCATAGAGCTCGCGAGCCTTATCGGACCGGCCCTTATATTCACGGGACTCTTTGAACATCCGGAAGCAGTCCTGCAGGTAGAGTCCTGATAGGGTGTAGCCGGACGCTTCATCATTTCGGCGCGTACCGCCTCGGCTTCTTCACGGGTGACGTAGGTGCCAACAGCCTTCATGACTGTAATTCCGGTGTGAGGATCAGGGATTGGCATTCGGAGCAGCCATGGCTTCCGGCGTGTTCCGGACATTCGTGTGATGCTGCCATTGCCAGACGAGGCTTTCAGCCGGGGAGATTCTCGCTTGGCCGGAACGGCAGGTGGAGCTACTGCACCTGGGGATGGCGCTGTGCCAACGGGATGACCGCAGGCAGAGCAGAATTTAGCGGTATCTGAGATTTGATGACCGCAATTTTCACAGAACATAGATCTGAACCTCCTATTGCTTTGAACTTGCTTCAAAAAATGCCCCCGGCATCAAGGTGACGCCGGGAGCAGACGGTCGGATTAGTTGCGGGTGCGGGAGAGCTGGTAATCCAGGCTCTGTTCAGCCGTGAGCCCCTTCTGGATAAAATGTACCAAATTCGGGTAAAAGATGTAGATACGTGATCCGTTCGGTACGTGACTTATGTAACCGGCGGCTACGAGATTGCGGAGACTGTGGTATGTTATATCATAACCTTCGCTCCGTGCACGACGTGCGGCACCTGTTAGTGTAAGAAAATCCTGCGGCTTATTAACCATAATTTTTCTCTCCTTTCGTAAAATGATGGAAAGCACAGGCGGCTTCAAAGTAAGAATATCTTTCTCAGATATAGGACTCTTAAAGGGCGATTAAGGGTACCAGGGAAGATCTGGCATTTTTGAGAAGTCATAACGCTCCAAAGAATGTAAATCAGGTTGTACCACCTCATATTGGACGTTTAAAGGGGGGCTGACATAGCCACAGTTAAAAAATAGACTCTGGTCACGCAGCGTGATAGCACTACAATCGATGTATCCACAATCGCCGGAGTGGCAACATGGAGGCGCTGTAAAATAGATGGCGGGCCTCATAGTTGATAGCAGATCAGAATACTCTAGGGAGACAGGATCGTTAAAAAATCCATCTGGGATGTTCATGACAAATCCTCCTTAAAAATGATTGACAAGCGAAGCATTTAAAGCTTTACTTATATTACAAGAACACTTGGTTATAAATTTCTGCCTTTGAATGCTGGCAATGGAATCAGGTGCTCGATTTCGACAATGAAGCCGATGCAATATCTTCCAGATGACTGATGTTCACACAAATAGGAGCGCGAGTTGGTTTGGAGTCTTCTCCAATATAGATAGGGCCTTGAAAAACGCACTGCCCAACCTCCAGATTCCGTAAAAGGTCAGAAATCTCAGCCCGATGCTGTGGAGATGCGAGAAGCTCGGCATAATACTTTACTTCTAGGAGAGCAGGGTGAAAGAGAAGTTTGTGGTTTGCTTGGCAGAGCATTGTTCTTTCGGACGCGTTAAACTCACGGATACTCTGGCTGGCAAGGATCACATTCAGAGAGTATTTTCTTCCTTCTGTCAGGATTTTGCCAAGATAACAGTCCTTGTCGATGGAGAGGTTCTGCATCTCATCTATGTAGATGTAGCGTGGCGGTTGTCCTCCCTGCGATGCAGTGCGGAACTCGTCAAAAAGAAGTAAGTCAACAATCACGTTCTTGAAGAGGGGCGGAAACTTGCTTAGGCCGATGTTTTCGATGCCGAAAGAATGGTTGACAGGTTGATGCCTGAAAATATTGTGCCGCAGAAGCGGCGCAAGATGAGCGGCTGCATTTCTTGACGCTTTCGTGCCAAATCCCTCAAGGGTTTTATGAACTGCTGGAAAAATATCTGGATTATTATCACGGTCGGAAATCGCATGTTCAAGAGCTTCCGAGAGGGCAGCTGCTGAAGAACAGCTTAATCTGAGGTGATTAGCTATAATATTGGAAAGCGTATAACTTAAATCTGCAGGTGATTCCATAGTTCCATCCGCATAGTGCAGTGGCTCAAAAAGCGTTGTTGGAATGGGCGTGTTGTATGCATCAATTTGTGAGGACAGATGTTCAAATGACTTTCTGAAAATTGGAAAGAGATGTTCCGGGGCAGAGGAGTTATGAATATCGATGCTGCGGACGCTATAGCTCTGATTGGCCTTTTGCAGCACGATACTTTGGGCAGCAACACTCTTTCCGTAGCCGGATTCACCGAGGATAACATAAGAGTCGTTATCCTGTCCGGGGATGCTTTTCGTGAAAACGGATAGCTCTTGGCCTCCTTCGCAGTACTTTCCTATGTAGGTTTGTGATAGCATTGGCATAATAATCAAACTCCTTTTGTTTTTTAGACTTCAACAAGGTCACGACTTCCGTTGATGCAGGGTGCTTCTTAGAAGTGTCCGAAAGCGAAAATCCTTTGACTCGTTTGGTGCAAGGGTGAGAGTTTTTGAGACTGATCCAGAAAGGACACCCACCGTTTTTAGACGACTGAGCACATCGGACGGCATATAGGACGATAGATGTGCTTTGATGATCTTTTTCAAAAGGGCAGTCGATGTATAATAATAGGTATCATCATAGAGAATCTCCTTTTGACAGTCAAAGCTGATATCGACATCTTCGAGTGAACGAAAACAAATCATATTGCTTCGCCGGGCTGCATAGAGTGCGTTTCGGAAAGGTGTAAGGATGTTGCCATCGTTGATTCTTTCCCAGTAGCGAGTGTATGTTTCAAGGTATTCGTCACAGCGGACGGAAAGCGTTTGTGGAGGCACTTGCATGGAGTAATGCCACTTTACAACATCAGCTATCATAGATAGTGCTGCGATTTCCCGTTGTACAGAACAATCTTCGCCAAGATCATCGAAGACTTTGGTAAAAGAACGTTCCACTGTCGAATTGAATGCATTGGCGTTATTCATAATTGAATTTATTAGCCACCGATAGAATCAATCGAATTTGTAGCTTCATAAGGATCGATAAAATCTTGTATTGGTAGACAAAAGGTTCGCTGACGTGGGGTAAGATTGGACGAAACAATCATATATAGAGGGTGCTTCTGGTTGCTTTGCATAGAATTCATCAGCGCTTGATAGTTTTTGTCCCGACTATAGGCACTGGAAGACTCATTGAAGTTGATGTTTTCAGAACGAATCCATACAATGGGACGGTCACGCAAGCTTTCTAGTGCTTTTTTGAATAGGTAGGGTGTGCTATCAATGCATGAATCTGTGTACAGATACAAAACAGAATATACGGCATTTTTAATACAGTTTTAGTGGGCATAGGCGGTCATAAAATCAGAAATGGTAGTGCACAGTTTGTGATTGGTGGTGCCCTCGCCATCCAAGGGAGCGATCTCGCAGGGGATGCCCCGGCACTCATCATCATGCCGGACATCGTAGGCGTACAGACCATCCGGAATGGTATCTCTCTTGATGCGGATGCTGGTGAACAGCGCAGGCTTTCCGCAAACCGTGATCTCTTCGTAGTGTTCGGTCATTGCATTAAAGGTCATAATCTGTCCTCCTTAGATTTCAATGATAAAAGCTCTGAATTTCTCTTTGTAGAAATCCATTGTACTCTGCGGCAGGGAAGTCAGATTCCCTTCGTTGTCACATCCGGCCAGAAATCCCGGCCCGGCAAGAACATCGGCTCCATCCCACAGCGAACGATTGAGCGGCAGGCCAAGCAGCTTGCCTTCATCATTGCAGACCAGTGTGACCTCTGAACCGGTATCACTCAATGTGATGCATTCGATCAGCCCGCCTACAAATTTCTGCATGGCTTCAAGGGTGTTGTCCAGATCAATCTCCTTTGGCAGCTCCATTGGCAGGAGCGCAAGGACTTTGATTTTTTCTTCTTTCATTGTGTGCCTCCAAATAAAAACAGGACAATCCAAATGGATTGTCCTGTAAAAAGTGAAAGGGAGCATCCGAAGATACTCCCCAGTAGATAATTATTTTTTTCTTACCATGCAACGTTTTTTTGAAGAATGCGATGCCATAACAGAGGATGTCATCATAGTCATCCCGGAAGTCCGCTGCATACATCCGGTCATTGATCTGCTGAATGGCAGTATCACAGGCATCTGGCAGAGCATCCAGAGTTTTGGCATACTTGGCTTCAAAAATTGCCACGCGGCCATTGCGGATATCCTTTACAATGACATCGCTGCGCCCCTCGCCATGCTCTTTGTTAGATTCTACCACATAGCCAGCACCAGTAAAGATGCCAGCAAGGAAAGCGTGGTAAAAATCCTCCCGGTAGTCGTGGTAGCTGATGGTCATACGCAGCAGCTTGGTCATCTCTTTTGTCAGAGCTTCGTTGTTTCCGCTCCAGACTGCATCAAACAACGGGCTGCGGTTCCATGCCTTTGCACTGTCGTCAAACCATTTGCTTACAGTGGTTTCAAAAATTTCCCGAATCTCTGCATTGGGAATCATCAACGCAGAGCAGCCATCCGGCAGCGAATCCGGCAAATCTTTATCACGCACTTTGGTCAGATAGCCTGTCAGATACAGCACACTCCAAAGATTTTCCTCAGAGGAGTGTAGATAATCGTAGGTCAGGTTTTCTTCAATATGCTGAACAATAGAGCCGCCAGCCATCAGAGTTTCAAGCTTTGTGGTGATATTGTCGCCTGCATAGTCGATGAAAGAACGGATGATGGCGTTATCACTGGTGTTTTTCCAATAGCTTTTCGGCTTCTGTGCTACACCATACTGGAAATCCCGCAGATAACTGATTACATCCCACGGACAATAAATGTCTGCATCGCCAAAATGATAACCGTCGTACCATGCCTTGATTTCAGCAGACTGCGATTCAAGATCAGCATCTTTCAGCATTTGATCTACATCTGCCTGTGTAAAACCAAAGGATTCGCTCAACCGGGGAGAAAGAATCGTATCCGAAACAAAATTGTTCGTCCCGGTAAAGATGCTTTCTTTTGCAATTTTCAGGCAGCCGGTAATAACAGCAAAGTCAAGCGAAGTATTGTCTTTGAGCGTGGTGCTCATCATAGCCCGCATCACGTCCAGCATCTGCGAATAATATCCGTTGCTGCTGGCTTTTGCAATGGGAACATCATACTCATCCAGAATGACGACCGCCGATTTTTTGAAGTGGATTTCCAGCATCCGGGTCAATAGCAAAAAGCAGCTTTTGGTTTCATCTATGGATGCAGTGCGTCCCAGAATTCGCTTAAAGATGCCTTTGTCATCGTCAGAAATAGCATCGTCATCCAAAAGAAACTGATAATCCTGAAACGCAAATGCCAGTTTCATGCACAGCATTCCATAGGCACTTTCAAAGGTCAGACCGTCCGTGTCCTTGAAAGAGAAAAATACCACAGGACACTGGTTCATCCATTTTTTGCAAAGCTCTGTATTTTTGGAGATCGCCAATCCCTCAAACAGTTGCTTGCTGTCTTTGCGGATGTCCAGAAAATTTGCGAGAGTGCTCATACCAAGTGATTTTCCGAAACGGCGAGGACGAGTGATCAATGTTACTTCAGCGATACCACCGCTAAGAAGTTCAGAAATCAGATTGGTCTTGTCGATATAATAATACCCGCCTTCTCGAATCTTTTCAAAATTCGAGATTCCAACAGGAAACTGCAAATCTTTCATGCAATGCTCCTTTCCGCTCACAGAGGAGAGCTTTCAGAACTCACTACTGTAAGTGTACCATGAAATATAGAATCATACAAGAATCAAGTGACATCGAAATAGAGCAGTTTTATTATGCTACGTTCAATCTGGTGGCTTTATAGCAGTCAGCGCACATTCCCTCATGGGTGGCTGCAAACTCTGCCGCCTGCATGATGGAGCCATCTTTCAGCTTGACCCTCTTGATAGGCTGGTTGCACCGGGCACAGATGCAGGGCACAGGCGGCTGTTCCTGCTTCGGGCTAGCGGATCTCGGTTTCGGCTGCTTTTGCGGTTCTGCCTCCGGCTGCGGTGCAGCATCTTCCGGCAAATCCTCTCCGGCATAAACGTACAGGCCAAGACCGAACATAGCAAGGTTCTTCACCAAGCACCGCATGATGGCTTTATTCACATCGAACATGGAGGCTGCTTCTACGGTGCGCTCTTCCATGCCGATCTTTTCACGGCGGCGGGTCTGCGGATTGTAGTCCCATTTCGGGGTGGTATAGGTGTAAGGCACAGCTTTCATGGCTTTGTTTGCGCCATCCAGTACAGGCAGCCACATTTCGTGCGAAACGCCCTCTATCGTGACAGTGGTATACACCATGAAGCCGGTTATGGGGTCATAAACATAGGGGAGGCCGTTGAATTTCTTGACCTCATAGCTGGCAGCAGGGTACAGCTTCTTCACCTCTGCCCAGCATACGCCCAGCTTACATATTTCAGTTCCGTGTTGCCGGACTTTTTGACTTCCAGATGATCTTTGAAGTCGATAGCAAATAATTTTACGAATGGATTTTCCATAAGAATGCCTCCAATTCTGATAAAGAAAAAGGCACAACAGCGTACAACTGTTGTGCCCCATGAATGTGAAAATTACCGGATTGAGCAGAAAATCAATGATGTTTCGATGAAATGATTCCGTTTCGGTCTTAAATTA
>ENA-OQAZ01000834-OQAZ01000834.1-human-gut-metagenome-genome-assembly--contig:-NODE-834-length-16477-cov-5.193089_pt1 | contig 16477 bp, 30 predicted proteins | sample MGYA00242737_ERZ504531 | MGnify/ENA primary metagenome ERZ504531 (study PRJEB26092, sample SAMD00036244) | human gut metagenome | host: Homo sapiens | study: EMG produced TPA metagenomics assembly of... | reverse complement strand
CACGCGGCTGGTCAGGATGGCGCGCTCACCGGGGCGGCCCTCACGCGCATAAAGCTGCCGGGGATGCGCCTGCGGCGTAGAGCTTTTCCTCATACTCCACGTTCAGGGGGAAGAAATCCACACCTTCGCGGGGCTTGGGGCTCATCACAACGTTGCACAGCACGCAGGTCTCGCCGTAGCGGATCAGGCGCTTGCGTTGGACAGGCCGCACATCTTGCCCATCTCGACCTTGAACGGACGGCCAGCCAGCGTGGTCTCGTAGACCTTGAAGTTTTCAAAGGTCTCTTTGCGGGAACCAAATTCAATTGCCATTTGGTTTTGCCTCCTTTGTCCTTTTGCGGTTTATCTTCTTATCTTCCAAAAGGCAGCGGCCAGCGCATCATAGCAATAAAGCCAACGCCCGTGCTTTTTTACAGCACAGGCGCTCGATTTACTGCTGCAACGCGCAGCAGCGGCCTGTTGTTCCTCAAAAAAGAGCAAAGGGCAGGCACCACATTGCGGTACCTGCCTCTGTTTTCTATTACTTACGCAGACCCAGGGTTGCGATCAGAGCACGGTAACGCTCGATGTCCTTCTTCTGGAGGTAGGCCAGCAGATTGCGGCGGCGGCCAACCATCTTCATCAGACCACGGCGCTGTGGTGATCGTTAGGGTTCTTCTTCAGGTGCTCGTTCAGCTCGTTGATGTGAGCGGTCAGCAGAGCGACCTGAACCTCGGGGGAGCCAGTGTCCTTCTCGGTCAGAGCGACTTTGGCCATAACTTCCTGCTTGTTCATAGTAACAGTACCTCTTTATAAAATTTTATTTGCCGTCGGCACAGAATGCGGGAAAACGGTACTCCCAAATGGGCATACTCCCAGCCCCGTGCCGCGGTAACATGGCTAGTATAACAGAAATCCGTGCAAAAAGCAAGAAATATTTTACTGTGATTTCGCAAAATAGGCCTTGGCACGCCGGGCCGCATGGTCGATGCAGGCCTTCAGCTCGTCCAGGGTATCAAACTTTTTGCTGGGACTCAGGTAGGCGTAGAACTCCACCACCGGGTCGGTGCCGTAGAGGTTGCCGGAAAAATCCGGGATAAAGGTCTCACAGGTCACCTTGGTCTCGTCCGAATTGACGGTGGGCCGGGTCCCCAGGCCGGTGGCCGAGGGATACCAGGTATCACGATCCGGGTGCGGGTGATGTAGATGCCGTAGCGGGGCATCTGGAAGCCCGCCGGGTAGATCTGATTGATGGTGGGCACACCCAGCGTGCGGCCCAGACCCGCCCCGTGCTGCACCGCAAAGCGGATAGCGTAGGGCATCCCCAGCATGGCGTTGGCGGCAGGCACATCGCCGCCCTCCAATGCCGTGCGGATGCGGGTGGAGGACACCGGCTTTTCCTCAAACTGTGCCATGGGCACCACCACGACCTCCACCCCCAGCGGGGCGCAGAGCTCCTTCAGCAGCTCGGGGTCCCGGCGGCCTTGGCACCAAAGGTAAAGTTTTCGCCGCAGAACAACGCCTTGGCGTGGCAGTCCTGCACGATGCCGTACACAAACTGCTCCGGGGTCATGGCGCGGATCTCCTCAAACTCGGGGCAGAGGTAATACTCCACTCCCAGGCTTGCGATGAGGGCGTGCTTGTCCTCAGTGGAGAGCAGGCGGCGGCCCTTCATTTTGCTGTCAGCGGGCAGCTTGAAGGTGAACACCGCCGGGGCAGCGCCGTGGGTCTTTGCCCACTCCACTGCTCCCTCAATGACGGCACGGTGGCCGATGTGGATGCCGTCGAAGTAGCCCATGGCAACAGCAGTGCCGCCCTCATGTTCCAGCGCCAGCGGCGACAGAGATGAAACGATTTGCATTGGTCGTCAGTTCCTTTCCACGAACAGCTTTTCCACCTTGAGCACACCGTTCACCACATTGGCAAGACCCAGAAACTGCCCTTCGGCGTTCCGCACGCGGTAGCGGCCATCGGCAGCGGGATAGCGGCTGGTGGGGCACCCGTTGTAGAGGTGCTGCTCCACCCGCTCGTCCGCCACCAGCAGCGGCAGGCTGGCGAACACGCTTTCCACCGGCAGCATCAGAGCCTGCAGGGCCTCCGGCCCCGCGTCCTTTGCCGCCTGGATCTCTTCCAGCGTGTGGGCATCGGCTTCGGAATACACCCCGGCGGCCACGCGGCGCAGGCGCTCATGGTGCCCTTCTGGCCCATGGCTTCGGCGATCTCCTCCAGCAGCACCCGGATATAGGTGCCTTTGGAGCACTTTACGGTCAGGGCATACTCGTTTTCCGCAGGGCTGCCCTCGTACCGGATGTCCAAAATCTCGATTGGCCGGGCCTTGCGCTCCACGGTCTTGCCCTCGCGGGCCAGCTTATAGAGCGGCTGACCGTTGATCTTGACCGCCGAGTACATGGGCGGGGTCTGCATCCGGGGGCCAAGGAACTGCGGCAGAACGGCCAGCAGCTCCTGCTCCCCCGCCGTTACCGGGGCGGTCTCCAGCACAGTGCCGGTCACATCCCCGGTATCGGTGCGCTGGCCCAGCCTGAGGACAGCGCGGTAGGCCTTGGTGTGGTCGAGCTGCAGATCAACTGCCTTGCTGGCCCCGCCGCAGAACACCGGCAGAACACCGGTCGCCATGGGGTCCAGCGTACCGCTGTGGCCCAGTTTCCGGGTGCCCAGAATGCCCCGGAGCTTGGCAATGACATCAAGCTGGTCCAATCGGTGGGCTTATCAACAATGAGGATCCCCTGCATCATGCTTCCTCCTGCGGTGCATCAAGAACAGCTTCCACCTCAGAGAGGATCGCGCTCTTGGCATTGTCAAGGTTGCCCAGCAGCTCACAGCCCGCCGCACGGGTGTGGCCGCCGCCGCCCAGACGGCGGGCAATAGCACAGGCATCTACACCCTTGGCGGTGCGCACGCTGATGCGGTAGCTGCCGCCGGGCTGCTGGCGCAGGGTCAGGCCGACCTTCACGCCTCAATGCTGATGGGCAGGCTGGTCAGCTCTTCCAGATCCGCAGGGTCTACCCTGCTCTGCTCGATCTCATCCCGGGTCAGGTAGATGAGGGCGCAGCGGCCATCCAAATGATATTCCAGATGGTTGCGGGCGATCCGCTCGGCTTCCATCCGCTCCCGGGACTTGGTGTCAAACAGCAGGGTGTTCAGCTCCTCCACATGGGCACCGGCTCCATCAGCTTGGCCGCAGTGATGTGGGTGCTGGCCTTGGTGGAAGAGAACTTGAAGCATCCGGTATCCGTGGACAGGCCGGTATACAGGCAATCGGCAATGTGGGGGGTGATTTCCACATGCATGGCACAGATCACCTCATACAGCAGCTCTGCCGCAGCGGCGGCGCTGCCGTCCAGCAGCGTGAACTCGGCGTAGCCGCTGTTGCCTGCATGGTGGTCGATGCACAGGTCCACATGGCGCGTGTACTGGGGAACGCCGTTGCCCTCGCCAAACAGCTGGACGCTGGCAACATCCACAGCCACCACGATCTGCGGCTCAAATTCGCCCTTGAACAGGCGGGGTTGGTAAATGCGTACCGGCCGGGGATGGGGTCGGCGCAGAGCACGGCTGCGTGTTTTTCCAGTGCAAGCAGCGCATAGTAGAGCGCGCTGCCGCAGCCGACCGTATCACCATCCGGGTTTTTGTGGCACAGAATCAAGATGTTATCCGCAGCAAGCAGCTTTTCTGCCATCTGCTGTACATTCAGCTGTTCTGTCATCCATGTTCCATCCTTTCCGCAAGGCTGATTATTCCTCGGTCTCTTCCGGCTGGCTGGTTTCCTCAGCGTCACCGTTCACGTTCAGCGTGCGGAGCAGCTCATTGATGTGGCTGCGTAGGCGGCACCGTCGTCCTCCACAAAGATGAAGCGCGGAGCCTTCCGGATGTGCATCTTCTTGCTGACCTCGGTGCGCACATGCCTGCGGCACGGTTCAGTGCCTCGATGGCGGGCTTGGGGCCGTCCTCGCGGCCCATCACGCTCACATAGACCTTTGCAACATCCAGGTCAGGTGTCACATCCAGACGGGTGACGGTCAGCAGACCGCCCTCCAGGCGGGGGTCCTTCAGCCGTCCGATGATGGCAATGACCTCACGCTTCATATCCTGGGCAAGACGACCCATATTTTTCTGAGACATAAATTTCTCCTATAATAACCTCTCCGTCATTGCTTCGCAATGCCACCTCTCCTAATAGGAGAGGCAAGCACACGCCCTGCCCAGCTCCCCTACCGGGGGAGCTGGCGAGCGGATGCGAACCTGAGAGGTTTTTCAATTAGTCCCGATATTCTTCCATCTTGAAGGCCTCGTAAACGTCGCCTTCCTTGACATCGGCAAACTTTGCCAGCGTAACGCCGCACTCGTAGCCCTCGGCCACTTCCTTGGCATCATCCTTGAAGCGCTTCAGAGATGCGATCTCGTCCTCCGTGATGACGATGCCGTCACGGACAACGCGCACCTTGCTGTCGCGGGTGATCTTGCCGCTGGTCACGCGGCAGCCTGCAACGGTGCCCACGTTACTGATCTTGTAGACCTGACGGACCTGCAGCTCGCCCAGAGCCACCTCGCGGAACTTGGGAGCCAGCATGCCCTTCATAGCGTCGGTGACATCGTTGATGGCATCGTAGATGACGCGGTACATCCGCATCTCGACCTTGGTGGCAGCGGCTTCTTCCTTGGCCACGTTGTCGGGGCGGACATTGAAGCCGATGATGATGGCGTTGGAGGCATCGGCCAGGTCAACGTCGGACTTGCTGATGGCACCGACACCGGCGTGGATGACGCGGACGCGCACCTCATCATTGGAGATCTTCTCCAGGCTCTGCTTGACGGCCTCGGCGGAGCCTGCACATCAGCCTTGACGACAATGGCCAGCTCCTTCATATCGTTCTGTGCCATCTGGCTGAACAGGTTATCCAGAGTGACCTTCTGGAAGGAGGAGAACTGCTTCTCCTTGGCAGCGGCAATGCGCTGCTCTGCCAGCTCACGGGCCAGACGCTCGTCGGCAACGGCTCGAACAGGTCGCCTGCCTCGGGCACAGCGGTCAGGCCGGTGATCTCCACGGGGGTGGAGGGGCCTGCATCGTTCAGCAGCATGCCCTTGTCGCTGCGCATGGTACGCACACGGCCCACAGCGTACCGGCAATGATGACATCACCGGCATGCAGGGTGCCGTTCTGCACCAGAATGGTGGCGATGGGGCCCTGGCCCTTGTCCAGACGGGCCTCAACAACAGCACCCTTGGCGCGGCGGTTGGGGTTGGCCTTGAGCTCCATGACCTCGGCCTCCAGTGCGATCCGCTCCAGCAGGTCGCTGATGCCCATGCCGGTCAGTGCGGAAACGGGGATGCAGGCCACATCGCCGCCCCAGTCCTCGGTGATGATGCCGTACTTGGTCAGGCCTTCCATCACGCGCTCGGGGTTTGCAGTGGGCTTATCCATCTTGTTCATGGCCACGATGATCTTGACATTGGCAGCCTTGGCGTGGTTGATGGACTCCACGGTCTGGGGCATGATGCCGTCATCGGCGGCAACGACCAGAACAGCGATATCGGTCATGTTGGCACCGCGGGCACGCATGGAGGTGAATGCCTCGTGGCCCGGCGTATCCAGGAAGGTGATCAGGCTGTCGTTGATCTTGACCTGATATGCACCAATGGCCTGGGTGATGCCGCCAGCCTCGCCTGCGGTGACATTGGTCTTGCGGATGGCATCCAGGATACTGGTCTTGCCGTGGTCAACGTGGCCCATGACACAGACAACGGGGGGACGCTCCACCAGATCCTCGGCGGAATCCTCCTCCTGGGTGAACAGGCGCTCCTCGATGGTCACATGCACCTCGTGCTCGACCTTTGCGTGGAACTCCTCAGCCAGCAGGGATGCGGTATCGAAATCGATCACGTCATTGATGGCGTGCATCTCACCCATCTGCATGAACTTGGCAATGACCTTGCCGGCCTGCTGCTTCAGGCGGGCAGCCAGCTCACCGACGGTGATCTCATCGGGGATCATCACCTTCAGCTGTGCGTTGCGGGCCTTTTCCAGCTGGATGCGCTGCAGGCGCTCGAACTCGGTCTCGCGCTTGCCCTTCTGGAACTGCTGGCGCTGGCGCTGGCCGCGCTGGGTGAACTTCTGCTTGTTGCCCTGCGGGGTGGGCTTGCGGCGGTTCTCGGTGTTCTTGGTGGAAGCCAGATCGTCGTAGCGGGCATCGAAGCGGTCCACGTTCACATCCACGGTGCGGGTATCGACCGTCACCTGGCTGTCCTCGCGGCGGACAGAGACGGACTGAGCCGGGGCAGCAGAGGCCTTGGCACCGGTCTCGCGGGCCAGCTCGCTCAGGGAGACAGTCTTCTCCTCGCGCTTCTTGTGCTGCTCGTTCTTCTTCTCGCCGTGCTTATTGTTGTTATTGTTTGCCTTGGGCTGCTCTGCCTTTGCGGCAGGGGCAGCGGGCTTTGCCTCGGGCTTCTTCTCAGCAGCCTTGGGCTCTGCCTTTTTCTCCGCAGGCTTCTCGGCCTTTTTCTCCGCCTTCTTTTCAGGCTGGGCAGGCTGCTTTGCGCTGTTCAGATACTCGTCCAGGCTGGCAACGCTGTTGTCCTTGCTGAATTTCTCCAGCAGGTAGTTCAGCTCGTTCTCTTCCAGGGTGGAGCTGTTCTTCTTGCCGGTGCTGCCCATGGCAGCCAGCTCATCCAGGACCTTCTTTGCAGAAACATTCAGATCCTTTGCAAAATCGCTCACTTTATATTTTACGGTCATTCGCTCATATCCTCCTCATTTTTGATTGCCCCGCAGTCCGAAAGACGGTCAAAGCAGAGCTTTGCGAGGTTGCGGTCAGTCACCGCGTAAACAGCCACAGGCTTGCGGCTGATATCGGCCAGGCGGTCCTGGGTCAGCGGCATGGAGATCACGTCCACCAGGTCGCCCACAGCGTAGTTCAGGCGCTGCACGGTCTTGGCGCTGGCATCGGACGCGACCATTACCAGCCATGCCTTGCTCTTGACGCAGGCATCTTCCACGGCATCAAAGCCCATGGTCAGCGCGCCTGCCTTGCGGCAGAGGCTCAGCGCCTGGAACAGCGCTTCTTCCGGAGCCATTTTGGGCTTTTCGGGGGTATTGTTATGCTTCGCCATTCGGCTGGGCCTCCTTTTCCACGTCGGCCAGCTGTGCGGCCAGCGCATCGTAAACCTCGGCGGGAACCGGCTGCTCAAAGCAGCGCTCCAGCGCCTTTTTCTTTTTAGCCTTTGCCAGACAGGCCGGGTCCGGGCAGAGGTAAGCGCCGCGGCCCGGCTTCTTGCCACGGGTCGATGCTGATCTCGCCGCTGGGGGCGCGCACCACCCGCACCAGTTCCTTTTTGGGGCGGCTGGTCATGCAGCCGATGCACTGGCGGGCAGGGATCTTTTTTTTGTGCCATCCGGTTTCCCTCCTTCAGGTGCGGTCACAGCCGCTCTTACTCAGCGTCCTCGGTCTTGGGCTCGGCAGCCTTGGGCTCCTCGTCCTCGCCGTAGTAGCCGCTCTCGGGGCGGATGTCGATGTTGTAGCCGGTCAGGCGGGCGCACAGGCGGGCGTTCTGGCCCTTGTTGCCAATGGCCAGGCTCAGTTGCTGGTCGGGCACGGTGACGCGGCAGGAGCGGGTCTCGCCGGGCAGCAGCTCGACCTTGAGCACCTTGGCGGGCTCAGGGCTGCGGAGATGAACTCGGAGACATCCTCGCTCCACTTGACGATATCGATCTTCTCACCGCCCAGGCTTCTCGACCACAGCGGCCACACGGTCGCCATGGGGGCCGATGCAGGCAGAAACGGGGTTGACGTTGGCATCCTTGCTCCAGACAGCCATCTTGGTGCGGGCACCGGCCTCGCGGCTGATGGCCTTGACCTCAACGGTGCGTCATAGATCTCGGGCACTTCCAGCTCGAACAGGCGCTTGACCAGACCCGGTGGGTGCGGCTGATCATCACGCGGGCACCGCGCTCGCCGCTGACCACGTCCACAACGTAGACCTGCAGGGTCTGGCCCTCGGTGTAGGTCTCGCCGGGCACCTGCTCGTTGCGGGGCAGGATGGCCTCGCCGCCTTGCCCAGGTCCAGGGCCACGATGCCCTTCTCGTTGTCAACACGGGTAACGGTGGCCTGGATGATATCATGGGCGCGGGACTGGATCTCGCTCAGCTGCTGGCTGCGCTCGGCTTCCCGGATGCCCTGACGGATGACATGCTTTGCGGTCTGGGCAGCAATGCGGCCGAAGTCCTTGGTCTTGAGGGGGGTCACAACGCGGTCGCCGACCTCATAGCTCTTGCGGATCTTCTGAGCCTCGGTGATGCCGATCTCGGCGTGCTCATCGTACCAGTCCTCATCGGCGACAACGTTCTGCACCAGAGCGACGTTGAACTTGCCGCTGTCGGGGTCGATCTCCACCAGAACGTTGTCGTCCTCGACTTCATAGTTCTTCTTGACAGCGATCACGATGGCAGCCTTGATCTTCTCGATCAGGTACTCTGCGGTGATGCCGCGCTCATGCTCCAACATGGAGAGAGCTTCAAAAAATTCATTGTTCGCTGCAGCCATTTTTCGGGTTCCTCCTAAATATCATTCTTTCACTTTTAATCAAACAGGTCCTCGTCGTCACACAGGCGCACCGTGCTGACGGTGGAAAGCTCGAACTGCATGGGGCCGGCCGGGCCTTCGAGCGTGATGGTATTGCCTTCGCGGAAAGTCAGGAGGCCGGAAAACTCCTTAACACCGTTCTCATTGGCCCGGTACAGCCTCACGCTGACCTTCTGGCCCCGAACGGCTTCGTAGTGCTCCGGGCGGGTCAGCTTGCGGCCCAGGCCGGGGCTGCCGACTTCCAGATAATAGCTCTGTTCAATGGGGTCCGCCTCATCCAGGATGGGGTCCAGCGCATGGGAGACATCGGCACAGGTGTCGGTGTCCATGGTAGTGCCGTCCGTTTTGTCGATGAGGACACGGAGATACCAGTCCGGCCCTTCCTTTTCAAAGACCACGTCCCACAGGCGCAGGCCCATGCCCTCCACAGTGGGGCGGACAAGCGCTTCGACTCTCTGGGCGGTATTTCCGCCAGACTGCTTCGCCATAAAAACCTCCAAACAAACAAGAAACGCGGACCTTGCGGCCCACGTTTCAGTAAAAGTTATATCGTACTATTAGAATATAGCATACTTCCGGTAATTATGCAAGGGGTTTCGTGAAATTTTGCCCTTACAGCACCCAGACACCGTTCCGGAACAGTTCTACCACACGGCCGTCACGGCACTTGCCGGTGATATGGCTGTCCTCTGCACCGATCATCACATCCTCATGGATGGTGGACTGGTTCATGCCGCGTTCTTCCAGCTGCTCTTTGGTCAGGCCGGTGCCGCCCTCGGTGGTGCCGGGGTAGCTGGCACCAAAGGCGATGTGGCAGGCAGCGTTCTCATCGAACAGGGTGCTGTAGAACAGCGCGCCGCTGCGGTTGATGGGGCTGGATGCGGGCACCAGTGCCACCTCACCGATATGGCGGGCTCCCTCGTCGGTATCCAGCAGCCGACCCAGCAGGTCAGCGCCCTCCTCGGCTCCATGCTCAACGACCTTGCCATCCTTGAAGGTGACATGGAATCCCTTGATGAGCTGGCCATTGAACACATAGGGCTTGGTGCCGTAAACGATGCCGTCCACCTTATCCTTGTGGGGAGCGGTGAATACTTCCTCGGTGGGGATGTTGGGCAGGAAGGGCACGCCTCTCTCGTTTTTGCTGCCGGCGCTCTCCCAGATTGCCTGTTCGGCCAGACCCACAGTCAGGTCAGTGCCGTTGCTGCTCTCAAAGTGGACGCTTTCCAGATCAAGGGCATTCATCTTTTCGCCCAGACTGGTCAGACGGTCCAGATGTGCCTTCCACTCGTTGACGGGGTCACCACCGGTCACGCGGCAGACATCAAAGATGAGCTGCCACAGCTTCTCGATGGCAGCATCCGTGTCCAGCTCGGGGAACATCTTCTTTGCCCAGGGGGCGCTGGGCATGGCGGCAATGGACCACTGCACCCTGTCGTTCATGGTGTACTCCCGCCAGGGAGCCATAAATTTCCGATTGGCGGCGTTCACACGGCTGATCTTGGCACCATCCAGACCGGCGTAGACCTCGGGGTCATCTGCAATGAGGTGCAGCACGCAGACACTGCCCTCGCTCTCTGCGTAGTCGAGGTAGCGGCGCAGCTGGTAGGGCTTGCTGTCGGTCAGGGCCTCCTCGCTGCCCAGCTCCATCCGGGTGCGGGATACGGCATTGTCGCTCCAGTCCACCTGAACATCACGGGCACCGGCCTCAAAGCCGCTGCGCACACACAGGCGGGCCAGCGGGGCAGCCTCCAACGGGCAGCGGATGATCATGGTCTGGCCCGGCTGAGGGTTCACGCCCACCCGGACGATAAAGTCAGCGTATTTTTTGAGCAGTTCATCAAAGTTTTTCACAAAAGGTTCCTTTCTGCCGCAAGAAACGGCATGGTTGTTTTGCCCTAAGTATACCCTCTTTTTTCAATTCTGTCCATCGGATAAAAGAAAACAGACGCTTCCATCGTTGAAAAACGGGGAAACGTCTGTTTAAGAAGAATTTTTACACACAAAAAATGACCGCCCCATGAGCTACCAACTCGGCGGTCATTTTTTAACTGATTTGCCAGAAAGGTACTGACCGTTTGCCGGGCAGCACTCTCTTTATCTATAATATACCACAGCCCCGCCGAAATTGCAACGGCGGGGCTGTTTTTTTACAGAAGAAAGTTTCTTTTTTAGAATTCGATCTTGCTCTCGATATAGCTCTTGAGCTCGGAGATGGGCATACGCACCTGCTCCATGGTGTCACGGTCGCGGACGGTGACGCAGTTGTCAGCTGCGATGCCCTTGGCCTCGTCACCCACGGTGTCGAAGTCCACGGTGATGCAGTAGGGAGTGCCGATCTCATCCTCACGGCGGTAACGCTTGCCGATGGAACCGGTATCATCGTAGTCCACCATAAAGTACTTGCTCAGCTCATTGCGGATCTCCATGGCCTTGTCGCCCAGCTTCTTGCTCAGGGGCAGCACAGCACACTTGTAGGGAGCCAGAGCCGGATGCAGACGCAGGACGGTGCGGACATCTTCCTTGCCCTTGGCATCGACCAGATGCTCCTCATCGTAAGCCTCGCACAGGAAGGCCAGTGCCACACGGTCGCAGCCAGAGAGGGCTCGATCACGTAGGGGATGTAGTGCTCGTTGGTCTCGCTGTCGAAGTACTCCAGGCTCTTGCCGGAGGCCTCCTGATGGCGGGTCAGGTCGTAGTTGGTGCGGTCTGCAATGCCCCACAGCTCGCCCCAGTCGGTGAACGGGAAGGCATACTCGATATCGGTGGTGGCACGGCTGTAGAAGGCCAGCTCTGCGGGCTCGTGGTCGCGCAGGCGCAGGTGCTCCTTCTTGATGCCCAGGCTCAGCAGCCAGTTCTCGCAGTAGTTCTTCCAGTAAGCAAACCACTCCAGATCGGTGCCGGGCTTGCAGAAGAACTCGCACTCCATCTGCTCGAACTCACGGGTGCGGAAGGTGAAGTTGCCCGGGGTGATCTCGTTGCGGAAAGCCTTGCCCACCTGGCAGACACCAAAGGGCAGCTTGCGGCGGGTGGTGCGCTGGATGTTGGCAAAGTTGACGAAAATGCCCTGTGCGGTCTCGGGACGCAGGTAGCAGGTAGAAGAGCTGTCCTCGGTAACACCGATGGCAGTCTTGAACATCAGGTTGAACTTGCGGATGGGGGTAAAGTCATGCTTGCCGCAGACAGGGCAGACGATGTCCTCGTGGTCGGCGATGAACTGATCCATCTCATCAAAGCTCATAGCATCCACATTGACCTCGGGATGCTCCTCACCGATCAGCTTATCAGCACGGTGGCGGGCCTTGCAGGCACGGCAGTCCAGCAGGGGGTCAGAGAAGCTGGAAACGTGGCCGGTGGTCACCCAGGTCTGGGGGTTCATAATGATGGCTGCATCCAGGCCCACATTGTAGGGGCTCTCCTGGACAAACTTCTTCAGCCATGCTTTCTTGACGTTGTTCTTGAACTCAACGCCCAGGGGACCGTAGTCCCAGCTGTTGGCAAGACCGCCATAGATCTCAGAACCGGGGAACACGTAACCACGGTTCTTGCAGAGATTGACGATCATATCAAGGGTCTTTTCGCTCTGTTCCATTGTAATAACATCCTTTCCGTCCGCGGCTGGCTTGCCGTGTCGTGTGTGTTGTTTCGGGCAGCTTTCCCCACTGCCGCGTATCTCTACTTTACCATGTTTTCTTATTTTTGTAAAGCAAAAGGCCGCTGCATTTCTGCAACGGCCCTTTCTTTCTGAGAAACAGGCGGGGTGACGTTTCCCGCATCTCCTAACACCGGGCGACGGCTGCCTGTTCCGTCCTCTGTTTCTCTTTGCAAGTTTTACTTATGATACTTCATACCGGCATTGATGGTACAGGCCCGGTAGATCTGTTCGGTCAGCACCAGACGGGCCAGCTGATGGGGCATGGTGATGCGGCCCATACTGAATCTGAGGGCTGCGGCTTTTTTCACCTCATCGGACAGGCCGTGGAGGAGCCGATGACGAACGCCACATCCCCTGCCCCGCTGTTTGCGCGGTCGGCCAGGAACTGCGCCAGTTCATCGGAGGAGATCTGCCTGCCTCAATGCACATGGCAACGATGGCAGCACCCTTGCGCACATTGGAGAGGATGGCTTTTCCTTCCTTCTCCAGTGCTTTTTTCACCACAGCATCGGAGGCATTTTTCTCCTCGATCTTTTCCTCCGGCAGCTCAATGATCCGGAATGCCGCAAAGGCAGCCAGACGCTTCTGGTACTCTGCCACGCCCTCGGCAAAATATTTTGCGTTCATTTTACCAATACAGATCAGGTCAATATTCTGCATTACAGCTTCCTCTTTTCAGGATAAACGATTTAAAATTGTCTCCACTACTGCTTGAACTCCCTCAGTCACGGCTTACGCCGTGCCAGCTTCCTCGGAGAGGGAGCCTCTGGCGAAACCGGATACTTTGCAATTCAAGCAAAAGCTTTCCCGCCATGCCTAAGGCCCCATCCTAGAGGGGGCTGTCGAGCGAATGCGAGACTGGGGGAGTTTTTTACAGCATTGTCAGCTGCTCACCCTCGTCCTCGGCGCGGATAAGAGCGCCGGTGGCGGGCAGGCTGCGGACACGGTAGCGGTGGGGGTTGGCAAGCTCCAGCGTTTCTGCCGGAACGACAGATGCAATGGTCTGGTTCTTTTTCAGGGTCACAACAGCAACACCCTGGCTGTCGCGGGTGGTCTTGGCAGCGATCTGTGCCGTGCCCACCAGCAGCATCCGGCCTGCGCTGGTGCGGATGGCCAGCTCCGTGTCCTCGGGCAGGAAGAGCAGCTTTGCCAGCGGCTCCTTGTCGGAGTAGGCCTTGAGCAGCTTGCGGCGGTTCTGCTTGGTGGCGTAAGAGGCCAGCGGGATCTTTGCGCACTTGCCGCCCGCAAAGAAGAAGAGGACATAGCCGCTGTAATCGCCCGTAATGACCATAGCGAGGATATTCTCGCCCTCATCCATTCCCAGACGGCCCGGCAGGTAGATGCCATCTGGCCACCTTGCCGTCCTCCAGCTCGTTCAGGCGCACCTTGTACACCTGCTGTTTGTCGGTAAAGAAGAGGGCCTCCATATTGTTCCGTGTCTCCACCTGATGGATGATCTCATCGCCCTCTTTCAGCTTGTGGGCACCGGCGGTGCGCAGGCTCTGGGGCGGGATCTTTTTCAGGTAGCCTCACGGGTAAAGAACACGGTAACAGGATAATCCGGGATGGATTCCTCTTCGGCACCGCTCTCCTCCTCGGGCAGATCATACAGAATCTCGCTGCGGCGGGGCTGGGCGTACTTTTTGGCCACATCGTTCAGCTCATTGATGATAATGCGGCGGATACGGGCAGCTTTGCCAGAATATCGTTCAGGTCGGCAATGTCCTTTTCCAGCTGTTCGATCTCACCCGTCCGCTTGAGGATATACTCCCGGTTCAGGTGACGCAGCTTGATCTCAGCCACATAGTCGGCCTGCACCTCGTCGATGCCAAAGCCGATCATCAGGTTGGGCACCACCTCGGTCTCCTCCTCGGTGGTGCGGATGATATGGACGGCCTTATCGATATCCAGCAGGATGGCGGCAAGGCCCTTGAGCAGGTGGAGCCGCTTTTCCTTGCCGTGGAGATCGTAGTAGGTGCGGCGGCGGACGCACTCCATCCGGAAAGCGGTCCACTCCTGCAGGATCTCCCGCACGCCCATGACCCGGGGCTGACCGGACACCAGCACGTTGAAGTTGCAGCTGAAGCTGTCCTCCAGCGGGGTGGTCTTGTAGAGCTTGGCCATCAGCTTTTCCGGGTCCACGCCGCGCTTGAGGTCAAGGGTCAGCTTGAGGCCGTTCAGGTCGGTCTCATCCCGCATATCGCTGATCTCTTTGACCTTGCCCGCCTTGACCAGTTCGGCGATCTTGTCCATGATGGCTTCCACAGTGGTGGTGGGCGGGATCTGCGTGATCTCCAGCATATTCTCGCCGGGCACTACATTGTACCGGGCACGCACCTTGATGCTGCCCCGGCCATTCTCATAAACCTCCCGCATCTGGCCTCATCGTACAGGATCTGGCCGCCGCCCACGAAATCCGGGGCAGGCATGGTGGTGGAGATATCGTGTTTGGGATCCTTCATCAGGGCACGGTGGTGGCGCACAGCTCTGCCAGATTGAAGGAGCAGATGTTGCAGGCCATGCCGACTGCAATGCCCAGGGTATTGTTGGCCAGAATGGTGGGGAAGGTCACGGGCAGCAGGGTCGGCTCGGTGGTGGTGCCGTCGTAGTTGGGCACAAAGTCCACGGTCTCCTTATCGATATCCCGGAACAGTTCCTCGCAGACGCCCTCGAGCTTGGCCTCGGTATAACGGGCAGCGGCGCAGGACATATCCCGGCTGTACGCCTTGCCAAAATTGCCCTTGCTGTCCACAAAGGGCACCAGCAGGCTCTCGTTGCCCCGGCCCATGCGCACCATGGTATCGTAGATGGCGGCATCACCGTGGGGGTTCAAGTGCATGGTGCTGCCCACGATGTTGGCCGACTTGGTGCGGGCACCCTTCAGCAGCCCCATGCCGTACATGGTGTACAGCAGCTTGCGGTGGGCGGGCTTGAAGCCATCGATCTCGGGCAGGGCGCGGGAGACGATGACGCTCATCGCGTAGGGCATATAGTTGGTCTCCAGCGTGCTGGTGATGGGATCTTCCAGCACACTGCCCGCGTTCAGGATCTCAACGCCGTCGCCCAGCTGCGGGCGGACAGGCTTGGTCGTTTTTTTGGTTGTTCGTTTTGCCATTTTTGCTCCTCTATATCAGCATCTATATCCCGGATCCAACCCCTCAGTCTCGCATACGCTCGACAGCCCCCCCTAATAGTGGGGCCCTTGGCATAGAGGGGAACTCGCAGGGCGTTCCGCAACGCCAGGGCCTCCCCTACTAGGGGAGGTGGCAATGCAAAGCATTGACGGAGGGGTTTATCTCGTCAGCTCACATCCAGATCATCCAGATATTCTGCGCCGTGCTGTGCAATATGTTCCTTGCGTCCGGCCAGGTTATCTCCCAGCAGCAGGTCAAACACCCGGGCCGTTTCCTCCACGTCCGTGGGCAGTACCTTGATCAGGCGGCGGCTCTCGGGGTTCATGGTGGTCAGCCACATCATCTCGGGGTCGTTTTCGCCCAGACCTTTGGAGCGCTGGATGGTATACTTTTTGTCGCCGATCTCCTTCAGGAATGCTGCCTTTTCCGGCTCGGTGTAGGCAAAATAGGTGTGGTCCTTTGTGGTGATCTCATACAGCGGCGATTCCGCGATATAGACATAGCCTCGTTGATCAGAGTGGGGGTCAGCCGGTAGAGCATGGTCAGCACCAGCGTGCGGATCTGGTAGCCGTCCACGTCAGCATCGGTACAGATGACGATCTTGTTGTAGCGCAGATTATCGATGTTGAAGGTGGCAAGTTCCTTGTTATGCTTGCCGCCCAGCTCTACGCCGCAGCCCATGACCTTGATCAGTCCACGATGACATCGGACTTGAAGATGCGGGCATAATCGGCCTTCAGGCAGTTCAGGATCTTGCCGCGGATGGCATGATGGCCTGATATTCACTGTCGCGGCTCTGCTTGACCGCGCCCATAGCGGAATCGCCCTCCACAATGTAGAGCTCCCGGCGGGAAGCATCCTTGGTGCGGCAGTCCACGAACTTCTGCACCCGGTTGGCCAGATCGATCTGGGTGGAGAGCGTCTTTTTGATGCTCTGGCGGGTCTTTTCGGCGTGCTCACGGCTCTGCTTGTTCACCAGCACCTGCTGGCAGATCTTCTGGGCCTCCTCCGGCTTTTCAAGGAAGTAGACTCCAGGTAATGCTTGAGGAAATCAGTCATGGCCTGCGAGACAAACTTGTTCGTGATGGCCTTCTTGGTCTGGTTCTCGTAGCTG
>ENA-OQAZ01000833-OQAZ01000833.1-human-gut-metagenome-genome-assembly--contig:-NODE-833-length-16488-cov-3.184402_pt1 | contig 16488 bp, 15 predicted proteins | sample MGYA00242737_ERZ504531 | MGnify/ENA primary metagenome ERZ504531 (study PRJEB26092, sample SAMD00036244) | human gut metagenome | host: Homo sapiens | study: EMG produced TPA metagenomics assembly of... | reverse complement strand
CAGAAAAAAGGTCATAAAAAGCAAATTTTGAGCATGTTGAAAAATACTAGTAAAAAAGATATGATGAGTACAACAAAAAGCAACAAAACAAAGAACGAAAATCAATGGTTTGTTGTTTGAAAGTACACTTTTACTAGGAGGAAAAACATGAAAAAAAGAACGTTAGCAGCACTTCTCGGCACATTGACAGCACTTTCAAGTGTAGCACCAACGATGGCGCAGGCAGCAGAAAACACAGAGGAATACACTGTGACATTCTGTAGAACACAGGACTCCACAATGGAGAGTGATATTTTCTCTATTTTAAAGGATGAGTCCTACGAGGATAACCGTTGGACTAGACTGATTGCTGATCGTCTTGGAATTGATGTGAAGTATCTGTGGATTGCACCGAATGCAGAGCAGCAGACACAGAAGTTTAATGCAGCCGTTGCAGCAGGAACGATACCGGATATCGTTTGTGTCGATAAATTGACACTGAAAAATCTGGTAGAAGCAGATCTGGTTGTCGATATGGGACCATATTTTGAGGAGTATGCGAGTGATCTACTCAAGTCCATGATCGAATCTGCAGGAGAGCAGTGTGTGCAGGCATGTACTTTTGATGGTGTACAGTACGGAATTCCATATGTTGATTGTGATATTGAGACCGCACAGATGCTTTGGCTTCGTCAAGACTGGATGGATGAGTTAGGGCTGGAAGCACCAAAGACAATTGATGATTTAAAGGAAATCATGGATGCTTTTATGGAAAAGGTGGGAGATGGTGCAGTTGGCATGGCTCTTTGCAACGATCTGTATGGAAACCTGATGGATATTAAGGGCTTTGCAAATGCATATGGTGCATATCCGCGTTACTGGGTACAGCAGGATGACGGAACACTCGTATACGGCAGCACGACACCAGAGATGAAGCAGACATTGGAAGCACTGGCTGATCTGTATCAGAATGATTATCTGGATGAAGAGTTCCATGTAAATGATGGAACAAAGGCGGCAGAGGCTCTGGTAAATGATAAGTGTGGTGTATTGTATGGATGGCATGCAACTGCTTTGTGGCCACTGCAGGATAATTTGAACCAAAATCCAGATGCAGACTGGAGACCATATCAGATCGTAACCAGTGAGGAAGGTGCAGAGGTGACACCAGGTATCAACATGATGACAAGTAGCTGGTATGCAGTAAGCTCTGAGTGCGAGCATCCAGAGGCATTAGTTGAATTGTTAAATCTCTATTGTGAGAAGGTATTCGATCCAGAATTAAATGAGTACAGTTACTATGCTAACCCAGGTGATGGATTAGAGGGTGTATGGAGACTTTCACCGGTATCCTTAAACAGCCCGGATAAGAATCAGCAGACTGCAAAGGCAATCGCAGAGCCGTTAAAGACTGGCGATCCAGGAGATCTTTACGGAGAGCAGCTTAGCATGTATGAGTACAGCAAGGCAGCGCAGGATGGCGATACAACACTTTGGGGCTGGAATCGTGTATTCGGTGAAGGTGGTTCCCAGATGCTTTTGATTGATTATGAGAACGATGAAAACGTAAAGTTAGTAAGAGATCAGTTCTATGGAGTCGCAACTGAGACCATGAGTATGAGAAAGACAACATTGGATACCATGCTCGATGAAGCGTTCATTAAGATCATCACTGGACAGACAACTGCCGATGAGTTTGATAACGTTGTAGAATCTTGGTATTCTGCAGGTGGTCAGGATATGACGGATGAAGTGAACGAGTGGTATCAGGCACAACAGTAATTGGTCAGAGATAAAAAAGGCTGTCATGCAGCGTATGGTGTGGCACAGCATGGCAGCTTTTTCATTGGTTTATTGAAGTACAGTTGGAATACAGCGATGAAAATGAGGGATTTGAAATGCCAAATATAAATACAGTAAAAAAAGTAAAAACGAAATATACGAAAGCAAAGTTTAAAAAAGAGTTGCCATTGCATCTGATGATTCTTCCGGGACTGATTCTTGTTCTTATTTTTTCCTATGTTCCGATGGGCGGATTGATCATTGCATTTCAGAAGTTTATCCCGAGTAAGGGAATGTTTGGAAACCAGAAGTGGATCGGATTTGACAATTTTTCCTATGTATTTTCCCTTCCAGGTTTCACGCGAGCATGATGAATACGATTATTATAGCAGCATGGAAGATTGTGCTGGGATTAGTTGTTCCAATCGTGTTTGCGCTTCTTTTAAATGAAGTAAAGGGACGCCGTTTTAAGAAAGTCGTGCAGACAATTGTGTATCTGCCTTACTTCATGTCTTGGGTTATTCTCGGTGGAATTTTCCGTGATATGCTTTCACCGGGAGAAGGAATCATTAATCAGATCATAACCGCATCTGGTGGAAAATCCATTTTCTTTTTAGGCGACAATCGATATTTTAGAGGTACGATGATTGTAACCGATATCTGGAAAAATTTTGGATACGGAGCAATTGTGTATCTGGCTGCTATTTTGGGCATTGACACGCAGCTGTATGAGGCTGCACAGATTGACGGCGCAAATCGCTGGCAGCAGACATGGCATGTTACACTTCCAGGTATGAAGATGATCATCGTGCTGATGATGGTACTTAGTCTTGGGAATGTATTAAATGCAGGTTTTGATCAGATTTTCAATATGTACAGTACTTCTGTATACCAGACAGGAGATATCATTGATACGTTTGTATACCGTCTTGGCCTTTTGGATGCACAATATGGACCAGCAACAGCTGTGGGTTTGTTTAAATCCGTTATCTCAACACTTTTTATTTCGGTATCGTATTTCCTGGCGTATAAGCTGGCCGATTATCGTATCTTTTAGGAGGAACTGTCATGAAGAAATCAAAAGGGCGTATTGTTTTTGAGGTAATTAATGTAATTGTGCTGTCATTGCTGTCATTTGCCTGTCTGTTTCCGCTGTTAAATATTCTGGCAATGTCATTTTCAAGCAGTACAGCAGTTGCAGCTGGAAAAGTTTCTATTTTTCCTGTTGAATTTAATCTGTATGCGTATGATTATGTAGTAGGGAAGGCTGATTTCTGGAAAGCACTGCTTCGCTCGGTGGAGCGTGTCGCAATCGGACTTCCATTAAATATGATTTTAACAATTATGCTTGCGTACCCACTGTCAAAGGAATCGACTTCATTTCGCATGAGAACTGTGTATGTATGGATTTTCTTCTTTACAATGCTGTTTTCAGGTGGCCTGATTCCGGGCTATTTGCTAATTCAGAATCTGAAAATGATGGATACGATCTGGGCGTTGGTGCTTCCAGCAGCAGTTCCTGTTTACAACGTAATTTTGATGTTAAATTTCTTTAGAGGAATTCCACACGAATTAGAGGAGGCAGCCGAGATCGACGGAGCAGGACAGTGGCGTATCTGTTTCCAGATCTTTGTACCATGTGCAAAGCCGTCAATCGCGACTCTGACGCTGTTTTCCTTTATTAGTCACTGGAACAGTTGGTTTGATGGATTAATTTTCTCCAATTTTCCATCAAGCTATCCATTGGCATCGTTTTTGCAGACCGTTGTTGTACAGCGTGATATGACATTGCTTAGCTTAGAGGACTGGCAGTCCATGTCGATGATTTCAGATCGTACCGTGCGGTGTGCGCAGATCTTTGTTGGAATTATACCGATCATTTTGATTTATCCATTTGCACAGAAATATTTTGTAAAGGGTATGACTGTAGGTTCTGTAAAGGGATAAAAAGATAAAATGACAAAGACGAACGATGAAAGAGGCTTGAGTGGAATGAGAACTGAAGATATGAGGGTACAGGCACTGAAAAATCCGTTGGGAATAAACGAAAATCCGGTGTTTTCCTGGCAACTGGTATCGGATAAAAAAGACGAAAAAAATGAAAGACAGACTGCATATCGAATTCTGGTATCAGAGAGTGAGGCATCGCTTATAAATGAGACAGGGATGCTCTGGGACAGCGGTGTTGTAAAGGAAAGCCGCTGTTTTGGAATTTTGTATCAGGGCAAAAAGCTACATTCTGCACAGAAAGCGTATTGGAAGGTGATGGTGTGGGATGGAGAAAATCAGGCATCCGTGTGGAGTGAGACGGCATCCTTTGAGACAGGATTACTTGAGCGCGAGGATTGGAAAGGCATTTGGATTGGACAGGGTGAAGACTATGAAAATCAGGAGTTAGCGCCGGTTTTTGTAGGTGAATTTGAAGTGGCAGATCTTAAACAAGTAGTATGTGCACGAGCGTACATCAGTGGACTTGGCGTGTTTCTGGCTGATATGAATGGACAGAAGTTATCCGATGATTTTTTTGAGCCTGGCGAGTCCGATGCGACAAAGACTGTTTATTATGTGACTTATGACATCACAAATCAACTTATTTCAGGCACCAATTTCCTTACAATAACGCTGGGAAATGGTCAGTACACTGGGTACACAATCAATCCGGTTATGGTATATCAAGATGGAACAAAGACAAAATTTGGCCGTTATCAGAAAAATGACAGTTGTTTTGTTAAGCCGGGAATCTGTGGCAGAAAGAAGTTGATCGCTCAAGTAGAGCTGATCTTAAAGGATGGAACAAGAAAGATTGTTTGCACATCCAATGAAAACTGGCTGTGGGTCAATGGACCGACTGTTTTTCAGAACTGGTATGGCGGCGAGGATTACGATGCCTGCTTGGCAGAAGAACTTATAGGAAAGATACCATCAGAGGAAAATGGCTGGGCCAAAGCAAAGAAAATGCAGTCGCCAAAGGGAGTGCTTATGGCGCGCGAGTGTCCGCCAATTAAGATCGAGGAACGCTTTACCGCAAAGAGCGTAAAAAAGCTGGGAGAAGGTCATTTCCTGGTAGATATGGGAAAAAATGGAGCTGGTTTTGTGGAGCTTGTGCTGCATGGAACAACAAAAGAAAATCGTGGAAATTGGATTTCTATGTACCCAGCGGAAATGATAAATGAGACTGACAATGGTGTAGACCAGAGGTCGTGCACGCAGAGTTGGAGTGAGAAGTTTGACTGTGTGATTCGCGATTCCTATCGAATGGCAGGAACTGGTGAGGAGCGTTGGCATCCATCCTTTTGCTATCACGGTTTTCAGTATGTGGAGGTCGTCGGCTTCCCAGGTGAGCTTACGACAGATCAGATCATCAGCTGTCGTCTTGCAGCAGCCAATGAGAAGCATGGCACTTTTGAAACTTCAAATCAAACTTTAAATCGTATCTGCGAAATTACAGACCGCTCAATTTCAAGCAACATGTACTGGAGCTTTACTGATTGTCCGCAGATTGAAAAACTCGGCTGGATTGAAACCTCACATCTGATGTTTGCATCTGTTGCAGATGTGTATGACATTCGCGCATGGATGAAAAAGATTATTCATGATATCTGCGATTCGCAGCTCGATAACGAGCAGGCTTCGCTTGCAGGAAATAACGAGGAGGGTTTTGTGCCAGGGATCATTCCAGCGTTTTATCGTATTGAAGGACTTTACAAGGATCCAAACTGGAATGGTGCATGTGTTTTCACACCGTGGGCATATTATCAATATTACGGCGATGAAGCTGTATTGCGTCAGGCATTTCCAGTAATAGAGCGTTACCTAGCTATCTGGATCGCCAGACAACAAATGGTGTCTTGGAAAATTATGCGCAGATGGGCGAATGGGGCGAGTATGGGGAGCATACACCAAATGTGCTGGTCGCTACTTGTGCATATTACAGAATGCTCGTGATTACAAAGCAGATTTGTGAAATTTTAAAAGGGCAGAAAAAACAGAAAGAAAATAAGCTAGATGAGAAAGCAAAATTATACGAGGCAAAAGCACAAGCCGTAAGAGACGCATTTTATCACCATCCAGAGTGTTACGATGAGGCAACTGAACAGTTTGGAACAGGCAGTCAGGCAAGCTATGCGATTGCATTGTTTAGCGGTATGGCAGAGGAGTATGAAGAGCAGGCAGTGAAAGCACTCGTAGAAGCTGTAAAGAAAAATGGTTATCATTTGACGTCAGGAGAAGTTGGTTTAAAACAGGTATTTACTGCACTGGCAGAGGCAGGCTATAGTGATGTTGTCTATCAGATGGTCATGAATCCAACTGCGCCGAGCTATCGTGTATTTGCCGATACTGGACTTACCACATTGCCGGAGTATTGGAATTATGAGGAACTTTGGCTTGGTAGTATGGTGCGCTCCCGTAATCATGCGATGATGGGTCATGTGCGCGAATGGATGACAAGCTTTGTGTTAGGGATTCGTCCGCAGTCACCGGGATGGACAAAAATGTTAGTGGCACCGTATGCCGTAGCAGAATTGACGTATGCGAAGGGGAGTGTTATGACCCCGTGGGGAATTGCAAAGGTGTCATGGAAAAAGGAGAATGAAAGCTTTTTTCTTGCGGCATATATTCCGCTAGGATTATTGCTACTGTATGTATGCCAAAAGAATACGGTGGTTCACAGTTTGAGGTTGGAAGTGGCGAGTGGAAGTTTGAGGCTAAGGTAGAAAATTAGATCTAAAATTATTGCCCATGAGAAAGTCATTTATCATTATTCGCAGTTTAAAAGTATACAAGTTTTTTAACTAAAATTTGTAGAGTGACAATTTATTCATAAATGTATTTGAAAATCCGTATATGTTCATAAAAAGATTGATTTTTTAAACATATACGGATATACTATTTTTAAGGGAAAGGAGGCCGCAAATGGAGATTGAAAGTGAAAAGAAAGATAAGGATATAAATAAAACACAAAATGAACGGGAAATCGAGCGCCTTAACCGCAAATTAAAGCGAGTGATGGAAGAATATGCGAAGTGTGCAAAAGAAAGAGATGAACTAAGGGCAGCGATTAATGTTGCAAAAAGAAAGAAGGGAAGACCAGGACTAAGTACAGAGAAGAAGGCACAAATTTGCACACTTTATCAGCAGGGAAATTCCATGCGCCAGATTGCGCAAAAGGCAGGAGTGTCGCTTGGTACAGTAAGCAATGTTATAGATGAGGCAAAAAAGTCTTCAAGAATTGTCTATGTATATATGGATCGTAAAAAACCAGCAACATTGTTGGACCTTTATCCAGCAATAAACAGACTGGAAATCTGGAACTTCACAGATGATCTGATCAGCCGGGCATTTGGCAGCCGCGAAAAACCTTCGTGGCAAGAATATGAGCAATTTTTAGAAGATCGCTGTATGCCGAGAACACGATACGGAATAAAAAAAGGAGTTGGAGCATATGGGGCTAGACAGCTATGACCCATTTCAGATTGTGGAGATAACAAAGGGGCGCGTATATGGCGACGGGCAATGGTTAGCGCGAATGGACCAGAAGGGAATGGATCAAATTGACTGTATTCTGAAAAAAACATCTGGAAAAACAAAAGAAGAACAGGCAAAAGCGCTTCTGGAGTTTATTGATTTGTGGAAGGAGGAACAAGAATAAAGAAACATCTATTAACAAAAACTGAAAATGTAAAAAAACAATTGCATTTTTGAAACAAACGTGTTATATTACAAATAGCGCGTTTTATTGCGCATGCCTATCCACATCTAATGATGAGGATTAAGCCCATACGGACAGGCGGGGCAGCTGCCGATTGTGGTTTTTAAACTGCGTTATTGATTGAGTTAGAAGCTCAAATTTTATAAGTTGACGGGACATGGCACAGTAGTGTGCTCATCCGGTCGAAACATCACTTGTGAAACGGTCAATAATAATCGGATGCACATCTGGGCAAAAGCATGCGTGCGAAAAAACGATACATAGGACTTTACGGAACAGGTGATGCAGCCTGTTCCTTTTTTTATAAAAGAAACAGGTCATCAAATTGAGAGGACTGTAGGCAAATGGAAAAAGGACAAATGCGCGCGCCAGTTTATGAGGCGCTTGAAAAGCTAAAGAAACGAAGAGTGGTTCCGTTTGATGTGCCAGGACATAAGAGAGGACGTGGAAACCCGGAATTAGTCGAGCTTCTTGGTGAAAAATGCGTCAGTCTTGATGTCAATTCCATGAAGCCGCTTGATAATCTGTGTCATCCGGTTTCAGTAATTAAGGAGGCAGAAGAGTTAGCGGCAGAGGCATTTCGTGCCGATCATGCATTTTTTATGGTTGGAGGAACAACGTCCTCTGTTCAGGGTATGGTGCTTTCTGTCTGCAAGGCAGGAGATGAAATCATTTTGCCGAGAAATGTTCATAAGAGTGTAATAAATGCACTTGTGCTTTGCGGTGCAATTCCAGTATATGTAAATCCGGAGATGGATAATCGTCTGGGAATCTCGCTTGGTATGCAAGTAAGCGAGGTAGAAAAGGCGATTCTTGAACATCCAAAGGCAGTAGCTGTCCTTGTCAATAATCCGACATACTATGGAATTTGTTCGGATCTTCGTTCCATTGTAAAGGTGGCACATGCACATGGCATGAAGGTGCTTGTAGATGAGGCACATGGAACGCATCTTTATTTTGGAGAAAATCTTCCAGTTTGTGCGATGGATGCAGGAGCAGATATGGCATCAGTCTCCATGCACAAATCAGGCGGAAGCCTGACGCAAAGCTCCCTACTTTTAACAGGAAAGAACGTAAATTGGGAGTATGTCAGTCAGATCATTAACCTGACACAGACAACAAGTGCATCATATCTGCTGATGTCAAGCCTTGACATTTCCAGAAGAAATCTGGCACTTCGCGGAAAAGAATCCTTCGCAAAGGTCGCAAAAATGGCAGAGTATGCCCGTGATGAAATCAATGCGATTGGCGGCTATTATGCCTACGGCAAGGATTTAATCAATGGAGGAAGCGTTTATGATTTTGATGTCACAAAGCTTTCTGTTTACACAAGAGATATTGGTCTTGCGGGAATCGAAGTCTATGATTTGCTTCGTGATGAGTATGATATTCAGATTGAGCTTGGTGATATAGCAAATATTTTAGCTTATATTTCTATTGGAGACCGCATTCAGGATATAGAGCGTCTTGTTGGTGCACTTGCCGATATAAAGCGTTTGTATTCAAAGGACCCGGCTAGTATGTTAAATACAGAGTACATTAATCCGAAGGTACTTGTATCACCGCAGACAGCATTTTATTCAGAAAAGACACGCCTTCCAATTAGAGAGACATCTGGCCGCATTTGTGCCGAATTTGTCATGTGTTATCCGCCGGGAATCCCGATTTTGGCACCAGGCGAGCTTATTACAGACGAAATTATTGAATATGTACTTTATGCAAAGGAAAAGGGCTGTTCTATGCAGGGAACGGAAGACCCAGCAGTAGAGTATTTAAATGTATTATAAGGCTGCAGAATAAAATGTGGCAGCTGAAAGGATAAAAAATGGAGCTTTGGTTTTCAGATTATCATACTGACAAGGTAAAAATGTCAGTGAAAGTGGAAAAGCAGCTGTTCGGCGAGCAGACCGATTTCCAGCGAATAGACGTGTTTGATTCAAAGGAATTTGGACGATTTATCAGCTCCGATGGAAGCATTGTATTTTCCGAGAAGGATGAGTTTGTATATGACGAGATGATCGTTCATGTGCCTATGGCAGTTCATCCAAATGTGCGCCATGTGCTTGTAATTGGAGGCGGAGATGGAGGCGTAGCAAGAGAGCTTTCTTATTATAAAGAGATTGAAGAGATTGATGTTGTTGAGCCAGATGAGGTATTTGTAGAGGTCTGCAAGAAGTTTTTCCCAGACAATGCAAGAGGTCTGGATGATCCGCGTGTGCGCGTCTTTTACGCAGATGGTCTTCGTTTTCTTCGTTCAAAGAATGATCAATATGATCTGATTATAAATGATGCAATCGATCCGTTAGGTCATACGGCAGGATTGTTTACGAAGGAATTTTATGGAAATTGCTATCGCGCTTTAAAAGAGGATGGCATCATGGTTTATCAGCATGGAAGTCCATTCTATGATGAAGATGAGGATACATGCCGCGCAATGCACCGAAAAGCAAGCCACAGCTTTCCAATAAGCAGAGTATATCAGGCACATATTCCAACATGTGCATCAGGTTATTGGCTGTTTGGATTTACGTCAAAAAAATATCATCCGTTGACAGATTTAAATGTGGAACGCTGGAAGGAGCGCAATATAAAAACGTGGTATTACACCACGAATCTGCACAAGGGTGCATTTATGCTTCCTCGATATGTTGAGGATATGCTGGAAGAAGAGGAAAACTAATATAAAACAGGAGGACAAAACGATGGGAAGACTTTTAATTATTGGATGTGGTGGAGTAGCAGGTGTAGCAATTCATAAGTGCTGCCAGAACAGCGACACCTTTACAGAGATCTGCATTGCAAGCCGTACAAAATCAAAGTGTGATGCATTAAAGGAAAAGCTTGAGGGTACCACAAAGACTGTAATCACAACAGCACAGGTAGATGCAGACAACGTAGAAGAGTTAAAGGCATTAATCAATTCCTATAAGCCACAGGCTGTTTTGAATGTTGCACTTCCTTATCAGGATTTGACCATTATGGATGCATGTCTTGCATGTGGTGTTGACTATATTGATACTGCAAACTATGAGCCAGAGGATACAGATGATCCAGAGTGGAGAGCTATTTATGAAAAGCGCTGCAAGGATGAAGGTTTCACTGCTTACTTTGATTATTCATGGCAGTGGGCATATAAGGAGCGTTTTGAAAAGGCAGGTCTGACTGCACTTCTTGGAACTGGCTTTGACCCAGGCGTAACAAGTGTTTTCAGTGCATATGCATTAAAGCACTATTTTGATGAGATCGAGACAATTGATATCTTAGACTGCAACGGTGGCGATCATGGCTATCCGTTTGCAACAAACTTCAATCCGGAAATCAACTTAAGAGAGGTTTCTGCAAATGGCTCCTACTGGGAGAATGGTCACTGGGTAGAGACAAAGCCGATGGAGATCAAGCGTGTATATGATTTCCCACAGGTTGGTGAGAAGGATATGTATCTGCTTCATCATGAGGAAATCGAATCTCTTGCAAAGAACATTCCTGGTGTAAAGCGCATTCGCTTCTTTATGACATTTGGTCAGAGTTATCTGACTCATATGAAGTGCCTTGAAAACGTGGGTATGCTTTCCACATCACCAATTAACTTTGAAGGAAAAGAGATCGTTCCGATTCAGTTCTTAAAGGCATTGCTGCCAGATCCTGCTTCCTTAGGACCAAGAACAGTAGGAAAGACAAATATTGGCTGTATTTATACAGGAACTAAGGATGGAAAGAAGAAGACTATCTATATCTACAATGTATGTGATCATCAGGAGTGCTACCGCGAGGTAGGTTCCCAGGCAATCTCTTATACAACAGGTGTTCCGGCAATGATTGGAACAGCACTTGTCATGGATAAGGTATGGAAAAAGCCAGGTGTATTCAATGTGGAAGAGTTTGATCCAGATCCATACATGGATATGTTAAACCGATATGGTCTGCCGTGGGTAGTAGATGAAAATCCGCAGATTGTGGAGTAAGGAAGTTATGTGGGAAACAATCAAAACACCAGCCTATGTGGTTGATGAAAAAAAGCTAAGAGAAAATCTGGAATGTCTGCATCGTGTCGAAGAAGAGACGGGTTGTCATATCCTTTTGGCACAGAAAGCTTTTTCAATGTTTCGTGTATATCCGCTGATCGGGTCGTACTTAAGTGGTACGACGCCAGCGGTCTTTATGAGGCAAGGCTTGGATATGAAGAGATGAAAAAAGAAAACCATGTCTTTGCACCAGCTTACAAGACAGAGGATATGAAGGAGCTTGTAACGATCTGTGATCATATCATTTTCAATTCATTTGCGCAGTTTGAAAAGCACAAAGAAATCATTTCTGAATATAATAACAGTCAGAGAGAAAACGGGAATCGTGTAAGTATCGGAATGCGTGTCAATCCAGAGTTTTCCACACAGGAGGGTCATGCAATATATGATCCGTGTGCACCAGGTTCACGTCTTGGTGTAGTGCGCGCAAAATTTCCAGAAACACTTCCAGAAGAAATAGAAGGACTCCATGTGCATACGCTCTGCGAGCAGGATTCTGATGATTTGGAGGTAACCTTCAACGCTTTTGAAAAGTCTTTTGAACCATATTTAAAGAAGATCAAATGGCTTAATCTCGGAGGCGGTCATCATATCACAAGGCCAGGCTATGATATTGAACGTCTGATTCGCCTTATAAAGCGAATAAAGGATACCTATCATCTGGAAGTATATCTGGAGCCTGGTGAAGCAATTGCATTAAACGCGGGTTATCTGATAACAGAGGTTCAGGATATTGTGGACAATGACCTTTCTATTCTGATATTGGATGCATCTGCAGCATGTCATATGCCGGATGTATTAGAGATGCCGTACCGCCCACCGCTTAAGGGCAGCGATGAAGCTGGTAAGAAGCCTTATACATATCGCCTCTCATCCATGACATGTCTGGCTGGAGATGTGATTGGTGATTATAGCTTTGACCATGAAATTCATGTGGGAGACCGTCTTGTATTTGAAGATATGGCAATTTATTCCATGGTAAAAAACAATACATTTAATGGAATTGGTCTGCCAGATATTTGCTTGCTTCATGAAGATGGTGCCATCGAGACGGTAAAGCGCTTTGGATATGAAGATTTCAAAAATAGACTTTCTTAGTGGTGTTACGAAACGACATCGGTGTAATGGTTTCGTCAAATATTGACGTGTATAGAATTCATCTAAGAAAGAGGAAGGAATCAGAAATTTATATGAAATTGATAAAGCAAATTCCGCGCGAGGACGGCTTTTATATGCCAGGCGAGTTTGAGCCGCATCAGGGCTGCATTCTAATATGGCCAAAGCGTCCAGGTTCGTGGGGATATGAGGCAAAAGCGGCAGGGAATGCATTTGCAGCAGTGATCAAAGCCATAGCACAGAGTGAGAAGGTCTACGTTGCGGTCACGAAAAAAACACTTCCAATTGCACAAGAAAAGCTGTTTGGAGAAAATAAAAACGCGGACATAATGCAGCAGGACAATATTGAGCTTTTCTTTGCAGATACCGATGATGCATGGGCAAGAGATGTGGCACCTACTTTTGTTAAATTGAATAAACACAATACTGCAAATTCAAATAAAGAGGGTTCAGATCAAAGTTCAAACTCTGCTAGTGATTCTGTTATTCGAGCCATAAATTGGGAATTTAATGCGTGGGGCGGAAATGTCGATGGTTTGTATGCTTCTTGGGAAAAAGACAATGCATTTGCCAGTGCATTTGCAGATCAGTTTGGCTTTGACTGGTACGATGCTACGCCATTTGTATTAGAAGGTGGTTCCATTCACAGCGATGGAGAGGGTACACTTTTAACGACAGAAAGCTGTCTGTTAAGTGCCGGACGAAATCCAAATCTTTCGAGAGACAGATTGAAGAACAGCTGTCACGTTTTCTTGGAATCAAGAAGGTATTATGGCTTCTGCGAGGAATTTATCAGGATGAGACAAATGAGCATGTAGACAATGTGTGTGCCTTTCTTCACCCAGGTGAGGTAGTGCTTGCGTGGACAGACAATAAAGATGATCCTCAGTATGAGCTGTCACATCAAAGCTTATCGTATCTTGAAAATGTGCGAGATGCAAAAGGCCGCAAGCTTGTTATTCATAAGCTTCCAATTCCGGATCATCCGATATGCATCACAAAAGAGGATCTTGACGGCTATACATTTGAGGAAGGCGAGGATATGCGAGAAGTTGGAGAGCGTCTTGCAGCATCCTATGTCAATTTTTATTTTTCAAATGATGCGATCATTTTGCCAGTGTTTGGCGGTGAAAATAAGGAAAGCGATGAGCGAGCTGTGCAGCTTATGCAGCAGTGGAATCCAGACCGAAAGGTAATACCTGTTTTTGCGAGAGATATTTTGACAGGAGGCGGAAATATTCACTGCATAACACAGCAGATTCCAAGATGATTGAAACGAAATAGCAGCGCATGATATCCTTATAGCGAAATCGGACGCTGTACGCGATATTTGTGGAGAAGAGAGGAAAATTCATGAGTAAAATAAAAGCAGCAGCAATTCAGATGAAATGCAGCACAAATCCCAAAGAGAGTCTTTCGCATGCAGAAGAAATGGTCAGAGAAGCCGCAGCAAACGGCGCCAATGTCATTCTTTTGCCAGAGCTGTTTGAACGCGAATATTTCTGTCAGCAGCGCCGCTACGATTTCTATCAGTATGCTAAGACAGTAGAAGAAAATAAGGCAGTTCAGATGGGCAAGCGCCTTGCAAAAGAGCTTCAGGTTGTTCTTCCAATCAGTTTTTATGAGAAGGATGTCAACAATCTGTATAATTCCGTAGCATGTATAGACGCAGACGGAACACTGCTTGGCGTATATCGAAAAACGCACATCCCGGATGATCATTATTATCAGGAAAAATTTTATTTCACACCGGGCGATACAGGCTTCAAGGCATTTAAAACACGCTATGGAACAATCGGAATTGGCATCTGCTGGGATCAGTGGTTTCCAGAGACAGCACGCAGCATGGCACTTTTAGGTGCAGAAATTTTGCTCTACCCGACAGCCATCGGCTCCGAACCAATCCTAGAGTGCGACAGCATGCCGCACTGGAGACGCGTCATGCAGGGTCATGCGGCAGCAAATCTGATGCCAGTCATAGCAGCAAACCGAATTGGAACAGAAACAGTAGAGCCATGCGAAGGAAATGGTGGCCAGACATCTGCATTAAATTTTTATGGTTCATCATTTATTGCAGACGAAACAGGAGAGCTTATAAGCGAAGCATCACGCGATCAGGAAGAAATTCTTTATAGCGAATTTGATTTGGAAGAGCTAGCACAAAAGCGCCTCGAGTGGGGACTATTCCGCGACAGAAGACCAGAGATGTATGGAATTATCGCGGGGAAGAAGTGATTGATATTGACGCTACAGTTCAAATAGAAGCCAATATTGAGGCAAAGCCCGAAGGTGAATGGATTTCACGAGCCGGACACTTGAAGCAGGTCTTTCGTAGCATGACGCGTGAACTGTAGGTATCGCAAAACTTTCACAAAATAAATTATGAATTTTATTGACAGATAGAATAATAAGTGTTATAGTACATGTAGAGCAGAACAACAATATCGTTCTGCCATTTGGAAACAGTTAAGCACGAAGCTCTTTATTTGGAGCGTTTCATAAAAAAGGAGTGAGAACTGTGATGAAAAGAGATTACTATGAAGTATTAGGCGTCAGCCGCAGTGCAGACGCATCTGCAATAAAGAAAGCATATAGAAAATTAGCCAAGAAGTATCATCCAGACAGTAATGTAGGAGATGCATCAGCGGCAGAGCATTTTAAAGAGGTAAATGAGGCTTACGATGTACTCGGTGACGAGAAGAAGCGTAAGCTTTATGACCAGTATGGCCATGCTGCATTTGAGGAAGGCTTTGGTCAGGGCGCAAATGGTTACTCAGGTAGCTATTCCGGTGGAGCAGGCGGCTTTGGTGGTTTTGGCGGATTTAAGAATGCTGGTCAAAACGGCGGTTATCAGGAGTATCATTTTAATGGAAATGAAGCCGACATGGATGATATATTAAAAAATTTGTTCGGCGGCGGTCATTTTAAGGGTGGTTTTGGCGGTACTGGAAGTTCAGGCAGAAGAAGCTATTCGTCTAGTGGCTTTGGTTCTGGTTTTGGTCAGGGCGCAGATGGCTACAGTAGTTATTCAGACTTTGGATCTGATTATGGTTCAGGCTTTGGAACTGGTGCAGACGAAGCAAATTCCCTTGATGTCAAAGCAGAAGTTACGGTTAGCTTTGATGAAGCAGCCTTTGGTGCAAACAAGAGAGTTCGTCTGCAGGGTTCTGATGGAAAGGTTCAGACACTTGAAATTAAGATTCCGGCAGGTATAGATACAGGAAAGACAATTCGTCTTAAAGGAAAAGGCAATGTCGGAAGAAACGGCCGTACAGGCGATCTGTTACTTAAAGTAACTGTACAGGATAAGCTAGGATTTCGCCGTGAAGGAATGGATGTATACACGACAGTGCAGATTCCATTTACAACAGCTGTATTTGGCGGCGAGGCTCGTATTCAAACTATTCACGGTGATGTTATCTGCAAGATAAAACCAGGTACTCAGTCAGGCAGCAAGATCCGTTTAAGAGGCAAAGGCATTGTATCAATGAAGGATTCCAAAGTCTTCGGCGATCAGTATGCAGTTGTCGAGATTCAGGTACCAACGACACTTACACCACAGGCAGCAAGAAAGCTGCGTGAATTTGAAGCAGAGTGCGCAAAGACATCAGGCACGTCAAACGGAACACATGCAGCATAATTGCCTGCAAAAGATTTTTTAAAATTGATTGATAGAAAAAAAAGACTCTCATCATCCGTGATATGCTACCCTCATATAGGACAATGAAATATAAAAGTCCTATATGGGGGTATTTCATGTTCAGAAAGAGTAAGATAGAACCAGTAGAAAAAGTAAAAATAGTCGAACGCTACCTTGCAGGAGAAATTGGCATACGGCAAGCAGGAAAAGAATTGGGAGTTGATCATCATAGTATTCGA
>ENA-OQAZ01000832-OQAZ01000832.1-human-gut-metagenome-genome-assembly--contig:-NODE-832-length-16508-cov-2.165802_pt1 | contig 16508 bp, 24 predicted proteins | sample MGYA00242737_ERZ504531 | MGnify/ENA primary metagenome ERZ504531 (study PRJEB26092, sample SAMD00036244) | human gut metagenome | host: Homo sapiens | study: EMG produced TPA metagenomics assembly of... | reverse complement strand
CTTCCCCAAAAGCGGTACGGCAGAGGACGCTATTCAGTTGTGGTGAGAGGAAGTATATCTCCTCTCAATTACAATGGATAGCGTCGGAGTGTGGGAATGGGGACGGAAAGAAAATAAAAATTTTACTTTTGAAGTGAGCACGGAGGGCGATGGACTCATTTTTTGGCATTTGAGCCTGAAATGTAAAAGAATTTAACAGAATTGTTGGCTTCCTGAAGCCGATAGTATATAAGGCAAAGGCGGGGTACGATCTGTTGCAGGATATTCTAAACCTTTGCAGTGTCTATTATTAAAGGCGGAAGGCTATGAATGAATTACAGCAGCTAACTTACTATGCACCTACATGGATTGTAGCGGCATTTGATCAGTATGAAAACTATGAGGTTTTGTCTGATCCATGGACTAATATCATCGCACACGCGCCTCAATATCATGGAATCAAAATTAGAAATCGCCCTCATAAAGCAAAAAGAACGTATGAGGAGTTGATTTCGGTTGTGTGTAACAACTGGAATGATGTGGTGGCGAAATGCCCGCAAGCAAAACGTTTTGATGAGGATGTGCGTAGATTTTTAATCAAGTAAAAATCAGAATGTGATTCTACAAGGTAGAACGTTGTGACAAAACCGTTGCGAGCAAGAATTTTGTCAATGGATAGCGGGATCAACGGAGCACAGCACAAAAGCACCAAAGCCACGCGCCACGAAATGCCTACGGTAATGGCAAACAAACAAAAGCGGTGCAAGCATGGCGTAAAAGAACTGCGGCAGGTGGCTGGAATAGTACAGGTCCAGCTGCTCCACGCCCTCCAGGGCAATCTGAGTCAGGCCGGCCATGCTCATGTCATCGGTAGAACGCACACCAAGGCGAACGATTTTATTGTAGACGCACTCGCGCAGATTCTTTTTGACGCTGAGACCAAGTGTGTCCTTCAAGTCCCCGACAATACGGGTGGTGGCATAGCGAACCGCCAATCCGGCACAGGCGCAGACTACTGGTACCAGAAAAACACCCACGCTGCCGCCGTTATACTGGACAGCAAGTGCAATGGACTAGCACAGAGACGCAGTGATGCCGACATTCGCAAACAGGCCTAGCACCATCCAGCCTACACAGAAGCCGATATACTTTTTGTTGCCGCCGAGCAGGCGGAGAAGATCCTTGTCTACCATTCGATATTCCCTCATGGTTTGTTTGCGCCGGTACAAGGGCGCAAATTTCAAATTAGCGTCAACTAACCAATGGACAAAAAAATATCCGCCTGCAAACAAGCGCGAAGCGCAGCATTCATCACATACGTAAGAATGAAATGACTTCTTTTGCAAGCTGATGTGGATACGATTATGGCAGCCCTGTCGGAGCGTAATGAAATCAAAATGAAATCAAAACTGGGTTAGAAAAGGCTAACAACCTATTATTCTACAGATTTTTTAGCATTTGTTAAGCGGAAATAATTACACTTGCAGCATAATAGACCAGACGGCAGGAAAGAACCGTTGGATATGACAAAATAGTGGTTGGGTGACAAAGGATACAAAACGATAGGATAAAAAAGAAATGAAGCAAGATAAAAATATTCGGTGCGATGAAAGCAGTTCTAACCCCGCCACTACGGCCATAAAAATCAAGGCTGCAACACGAACAAATGATTCATAAGTGTCTAAAAATAAACGGAAGCAAAAATCGACATAAAAATAGGAACGATATATCGCATATAAAACGGAATGCAAGAATTGACATATCGAATAGAAACTGTCTGTTTACATTGTCACATCAGGGTGATAGGATGAGGGTGCAGTGAAAAACTTCCCCCAAATGGAGAAGATGAACGGCAAAGAGGAGTGAGCAGAAAATGGAGCAGGCAGTGGTAAAGATTCTGCTGCTGGGAATCTGCGGATATGGCAGTAACTACATCAAGGAAATTTCGGAACGCGACATTCCCGGTATAAAAATCGAGGCATCTGTGAGGTCGTTCCCAACGCCGCAGATTTGTATCCCATCATTAAAGAACAGAACATTCCGATCTATCAAACGCCTGAGGACTTCTATAAAGAACATACCGCCGATCTGGCTGTTGTCTCAACGCCCATTCATCTGCATTATTCGCAGATCGTCACCTGCCTGACGCATGGATCGAATGTGCTGACCGAAAAGCCCGTCTGCACCTCGGTAGAGGGCGCACGCAAGCTGGAACAGCTGGAAAAGGAGACCGGTAAGTTCATTTCGGTAGGGTATCAGCTTAACTACTCCCGCGATGTACTGGCTCTGAAACAAGACATTCTGGACGACCGCTTCGGCAAGCCCATCTACATGAAAGCACTGCACGCGATGCGGCGAGGCGATAAATACTACGCCCGCAACAGCTGGGCGGGACACATAGATGTAAAGGGCTGTGCTGTGAACGACAGTCCGTTCAACAACGCCTGCGCCCACCAATTTCAAGTGATGACTTTCCTGCTGGGGGAGAGTCTGGAGCGCGCGGCCGAGTTGGCCGATGTACAGGCCGATCCCTATAAAGGAAACCCAAATGTCGAAAATTTCGACACGATTACAGTACAGGCGCATACGGTATCAGGTGTGCCGCTGTGGTACGGCACAGGCCACGCCATTGTAGACAAGAAGCTGGGACCTATAGCTGAATACCGTTTTGAGAAGGGCACGGTTTACTTCGGCAAAGACTTCGGCAGTGGCCAATAGCTGAATATGTCTACATCGGCGATACTGGCGAGCGTATCGACTATGGTCGCATCCCTAAAGGAGAGCGCCTGCAGAAATTCTACGATGCCATTGAAGCCGTGCGCACAGGGAAGCATCCTGTCTGCACTGTACAGTGCGCAATTCCTCATTTGGAGGCGGTAGAAAAAATTGCAAAGCTGCCCATTGTTTCCATTCCGGCCGAAGGTGTGGAGGATATCCGGGAAGATGATGACACATTCCACACCATTGTAGGGTTGCACGACATTTTTATCACTTGTTACAAAAACCGGGAAATGCTTTCCCAAGAAGGATTACCCGGGAATAAATAAGAAGGAGAAACACCATGAAAAAACAAAGCACCCTCAAGCGCGCACTGGCGCTTGGCATGTCGGCCACAATGGTCGGCGCTACGTTGGCAGGCTGCGGCGGTTCTGCCTCCTCTACGGCAGCAACCTCTACAGAAACTGCATCGTCTGCAACCACTGAGGCGGAAGCGACTACGGACAGTGACAAACCTTTGCGGGCACTACGCTGACTTGGTACACCACATTGAACGGCAATGTTTCTGACAACTTCGCAAACCTTGGCGATACGCCATGGGCCAAGTATGTGGAGGAGCAGACCGGCATCACCATCGAATTCCAGCACCCGACGCAGGCTCTGAGGCCGAAGAATTTGCTGTTATGCTGGCCTCCGGTGAGTATCCCGACATCATTGAGTATACATGGACAACTTATTCCGGCGGTGCGGGTGCAGCCATCAATGATGGCGTCATCATTTCGTTGGATGACTATATGGCAGATGCTACAAACCTGTCCAAAGTCATGCAGGAACATCCTGAAATCGGTAAGATGATCAAGTCCTCCGGCGGCAACTATTACTGCTTCCCCTGTCTGCGCGGTCTGGAATCCCCCAACAAGACCGAATTTCTTCCGGTTTCCTGTATCGAGCCGATGCGCTGAAGGAACTGGGCTTTGATCAGGTACCCGAAACAATCGATGAGTGGGAAGAAGTCCTGCGCGCCGCTAAGGCCGCCGGTTACAGCAAGCCGTTCACGACCCGTAAAGAGTGGGTCAAGGATGTCTGGTCTGCCGCTTACGATAACTGGGGCAGCTTTTATGTAGATGACGGTGTCGTGAAGAACGGTCTCATTGAGGACAGTCGCAAGGATTTCATCCAGAAGATGGCCGACTGGTATGCCGAAGGTCTGCTGGACAACGACTGGATGCAGGCGGATAAGAAATCCACCCAGACCGACTTCGTTTCCGGCAACTGCATCTTGGGCTACGCACCGTTCGGTCAGGGTCTCGGCAACTATACCAAGCTATGATGGAGGCCGATCCCAACTTCAAGGAAGATTACATTCAGGCTGCTGCGCCCGTCACCTCTACCAAGGGTAAGAACGTAAGTCTCCAAGATGAACAACATCTATGACCAGTCCGGTGCTTCTGCCGCCATCTCCTCTCAGTGCAAGAATGTTGAAGCTGCTGTTTGGCTGCTCGACTGGCTGTACAGCGAGGAAGGTCAGATTTGCTACAACTTCGGTATCGAGGGCGAAAGCTACGAGATGAAGGACGGCAAGCCTGTCTACACCGATCTTATTATGAATAATCCCGATGGCATGAGCGTTGCACAGGCATTGGCTGCGTACACCCGTGCTTCCACCTCCGGCGCCGGTATCCAGAGCGAGGACTACATTGACCAGTATTACGCACAGGATAATCAGAAGAAAGCGCTGGAGCTTTCCATGAAGACCGACATGGGCGAGCATATGTTCCCGCCGACATCCGTTTCTGAAGAAAATCAGGATCGCTACTCCGAAATCATGAGTCAGGTTAAGACTTTGGCCGATGAGATGGAAGCCAGCTTCATCTGCGGCACCACCCCGATGAGCGAGTGGGATTCCTACCAGCAGAAGCTGAAGGATGCCGGCATTGAAGAGGCAGTCCAGATGATGCAGGAAGCATACGACACCTACATGGCAAACTGAGTTCCGATGCGATAAAGCGACAATAATATGTTAAAAATGGCATCCGGAGGAATGCTCTTTCGGATGCCATTTCCATAAGGAAACACTACGGGGTGCTGACAAGATTATGAACAGAATGACAGAGCTGCTGGAACGGATCAATTATGATCTGCCCGGGCTGAAAAAAGCAAAGATGTGCTATGCACAGGGGGATGCGGACGGCGCAATGGATGCTGTTATTGAGCATTTCCGCACACGCATAACGCCGAAGTATCTCTTTACCGCCAAGGAGATGGAGCAGTGTAAGGTCAATGGCATCCTCGAGGATGCGCAGGAGACGCTGGATCATTATATCTATGGCCACAAGTTTGACGGCGAGATCGACTGGTTCTTCAACCCGACGGAGCATACCTCCCACGATAACGAGTGGACATGGTCGCTGTACCGCCACATTTATTGGCAGCCGTTGGCCCGTGCCTATGCGTTGACAAAGGATGAAAAGTACACGAAAGAGTTCCTGCACGAAATGACCGAATGGGGCAAAGCATGGCCTGTAGCCCCCTTCATGGAAAATGAAGAGGATGCTGCAGCCAAGTACAAATTCCCCGGTCACTCCTGGCGCACCATCGAAACGGCCATGCGCATCTACACGGTCTGGCTGCCTGCATGGAGGCGTTCCGCACCTCGTCTGTGTGGGATCGAGAGGGATGGGTAACATTCCTGACGCTGCTGTGTGACCATGCAGATTTCTTGATGACCCATTACAGCAACCACAAGAAGTCGTCCAACTGGCTGACGATGGAAAGCGGCACACTGCTGGAATGCGGCATTCTATTCCCGGAAATCAAATCCGACTGGTTCATGACCGGCTACCGTCGGGTCATGCAGGAAGTAAAGTACTCCTTCGATAATGACGGCATCCACATGGAGCGCACCCCCATCTACCACATGGTGGCTGCGGGCGTCTACTTCCAGTGTTACCGTCTGTGCAAGCTGAATGGCATCCCTGTGCCGCCCTACATGGAGCCAACGCTGGAAAAATCCGCACAGTTTATTATGAGTCTGGTCAAGCCCGACCTGTCCACGCCGATGATCGGCGATGCGGATCGGGATGATCTGACGACCCGCCGCTGCGATACCTCGCTGTACGAGGGTATGAACCTGACATTCGACCCCTACGATTTGAACGAGATGCGTGCGTACTTCCGTACCTGGTACGAGGAAACGGGTCGCGAGGACTTCCGTTTTATGGCCACCGCGGGCAAAGAGGGCACACCGCCTGCACAGCGCAACTACAAGTACATCCCGGCGGGTATCTATGTTATGCGCACAGGCTGGGGTCCGGAGGACAGCTACTTCCATGTACACGGCATCCAGCTCGAGCGTGGTGAGGTCAGCTCGCACTCCCACAACGACACGGGCCATGTGGAGATTCACGCCAGGGGCGAGGACATCCTGACAGACTCGGGCCGTTACATCTACAACAGCTCCTGCTGGAAGGATTGGCGGCACTACTTCCTGTCCGCCAAGGCTCACAACACGCTCTATGTGGATGACCACGAGATGGGTACCGTTCCCGGTGTTACCCGCACCCGCGGTGTGCGCACCTATCTGCACGCCTTTGAGGAAAACGAGCAGTATCAGCTTATCGACATTTCCCACAACGGCTATGACTTCATGGATGACCCAATGTTCCACCGGCGCCGCGTCGTGCGCCTGCCTGATGATATTTATGTCATTGAGGACCGTGTAACTGGCATCTGCAGGGAAGACCATGACATCCGCCTGTATTATAATTTTGCGTTTGGCCATCTGGATGGAGAAAACGGCAAGTTTGACTATACCTCCCAAAAGGGACGCGGGTATACGATGACCGTACAGGCTGACAAGAAACTCGATTTTGAAATCCTTGAGGGCAGCGAGAATCCCATCGGTGGGTGGATCAGCTACGGTTACGCATGGCGCAAGCCCATCCCGCAGCTGATCGCCAAGCATAGCGGTAAAGCACCAATCCACTTTATTACAGTGCTGGCCCCGGATGGAACCAAGGCTGAAACTGCATCAATGGTGATGCCGCCATGGTCACGCTGGCTGGTGGCAAGGTATTGACACTGACAGAGAATGCGGTAGAACTGCATTGAGAAAGGAGCCTGCAAGATGAGATACGGTATCTGTACCGGCATCGAAAATGCCGGGCTTGTAAAAAAATTGGGCTATGACTACATTGAGCTTTCGGTGACAAAGACCATGGGCCTTGACCCTGCGGCGTACGCTGCAGGCAAGAAAGCGCTGGAGGAGAGCGGAATCGAGGCTGAGTGCTTCAACATTCTGTTCCCCAAAACGATGAATTTCGTTGATGGTAAGACAACGAACCTTGATGCGTTGGAAGCTTATCTGGAAAAGGCAATGGCAATGATTGCCGATCTGCATGGTAAAGTGGTCGTGTTCGGTAGTGGCAAGTGCCGTACATGCCCGCCGGAGGTCAAGTATTTGGACGCTTACGAGAACCTTGTCAAAGCCTGCCGACTAACGGGTGAAATCGCAGGAAGGTACGGCATCAGGGTGGTTATTGAACCGTTGAGCCGAAAAGAAACCAATATGGTCTGTACCGTGGCCGAGGGCGCATTGCTGCAGAGGGATGTGGCCAACGAGAATGTAGGATTGCTGGCCGACTACTTCCATATTTGTGCCAACCACGATGACATCAACAGCATCGCAACCATCATGGACTTTGGGCATATCCATATTGCGTCCGGCAATGGCCGGCGTTATCCGCTGCCCGGCGATGGCGAAAACTATGGCGAGCTTTTTGCTGCTCTGCACACGGCGGTTATAACGGCCGCATGAGTATCGAGGGCAAAACAGAGAACATCGAGCAGGACGGTGCGGCCGCCCTTGCTTACTTAAAACAGTTGGAGGCGCAAAACAATGGCTGATAAAGTAAAACTCGGTATCATCGGCTACGGTCATATTGGCAGCCAGCATGGCCGCGCGATTCGGGACGGAAAGTGTCCGCAGGTCGATCTGACTGCAGTCTGCGACATTGACCACGCCCGTCTTGAACTGGCAAAAAAGACGAACGGTGAGGGCATTCAGACATTTACCGATGCATCCGAGCTGATCCACTCCGGCGTGTGTCAGGCTGTCATCATTGCAGTGCCGCATTACCTGCACCCCTCGATGGCCATAGAGGCTATGGAGACTGGCCTGCATGTCATTGTAGAAAAGCCCGCGGCGTCTACACCAAGCAGGTCGAGGAAATGAACGCTGTTGCGGCCAAACACCCGGAGCTTGTCTACTGTATGGATTTCAATCAGCGCACGAACCCGCTGTACAAAAAGGTCAAGGATCTCATCGACAGCGGTGATTTGGGTGAGATGACCCGCGTTATTTGGATCGTTACGGATTGGTACCGCTCGCAGAGCTACTATGATCAGGGCGGCTGGCGTGCTACCTGGGATGGCGAAGGCGGCGGCGTGCTGCTGAACCAGAATCCCCACAATCTTGATTTGTGGCAGTGGATGTGCGGCATTCCTAAGCGCGTAAAATCTCAGGTATACTACGGAAAGCACCGCAATATCGAGGTCGAGGACGACCTTTATGCCCTTGCGGAATACGAAAACGGTGCGACAGGCTGCTACATTACGACAGTAGGGGACGCCCCCGGTACAAATCGTTTGGAAATTGACGGGACAAATGGTAAAATTGTAGTAGAAAATAACGAGCTTACCTTCTACCGTCTGCGCGTTCCGGAACCGGAATTCAACGCCACCTACAAGGGTGGTCTTGGCAAGCCGGAAGTGTGGGAGTGCAAGATTCCCATCAAGGCACCTACACCTCCCACCCCGGCATTATCAACAATTTCTGTGACTGCATCCTGAAAGGTGCAAAGCCCATTGCCCCCGGCGCCGAGGCATCCGCGGCTTGCAGATCTCCAACGCTATTCATCTTTCCAGTTGGCTGAACGGCGAATGGGTCAACATCCCCGTGAACGGAGATTTGTTCCTTGAGAAACTACAGGAGCATTGCAAGGAACCGGTCACAAAATAACAGTTGCCCGCAGCAGAATCTAAGCCGAAGAAACGGAGTATACAAACGTGGCTGAAAAGAAAAAGTGGGCCCCTACAAAAATGTTTTGGCAGTGGTGCCTTTCCTATCTGCTGATTTCTGTTATTGCCCTGACGCTGCTTTTGGCATCCGGGTACAGATATCTTGATGTGCTGCGGGACAATTTGGAATACACGAACGGCATCCAGCTGGATATGACGCGGGTCTGGCTGGATCAGAAGGTCAAGCTGCTACGCAACATCACAGCAAAAGAGAGTAGCACAGCGGCCATTGAGGCCGTACGTCAGGCGGATGACTATGATGATATTCCACGGTATGATTACTACATGCTTACGAGGAAAATCTCTACAGATGTCATCAATTACGGTATAGGGGATGCATACTTTCTCTATTTTCCGTCCACGGATGCGATAGTATCCAACACGAAATACGGGCAAAGCCGTCGATTTTATGACCTTGTGCTGGAGGCTTATGACATCAGCTATGAGGATTGGATGGAAATATTGAAGCAGAACTTAGTGACAACGCGGGTATTTCAACCTGTTGTACAGGGCAAGGATAGCAAAAACTATCTGGTTCTGATGCGTCCGCTGAACATCACAAGCCGAGAGCCTGATAAGGCAGTGGCGGTTATGATCGTTGATTTGGAGGATCTGTTCAAGGCCTCTGATTGGCTGAACAACGATACACTGTGTATCAATGACCGCAACAACGGTGTGCTGGTTGCTAACCATGAACTCTCTGAGGCAACGGAAAATGCTGTCACAGAGCTGATTAAAAGCAGCGGAAGCCGTAAGTTTGACGAAGCGGCCCATATAACGAGCAAGGGAGAATACATTTCAATCATTTCTTCCACTTACGAAAACTGGGATGTTGCAGTCATTCTGAAGGAACAGGCTTTTGCATCGAAAATCATTGATATACAGAAGCTTTTGGCTGTTGTTGTCATCATCTATCTGCTGTTGACGGTAGCAGTTATTGCCAATAGCGCAGCCAAGCGTTATTTGAAGCTGCGCAATATTGTGCAGGTGCTGCACAGCGGCAATGCGGCTGACACGGAGGAGAATCTGACCGATGCCTTCGCCTATATTGACAGCCGCGTACAGAAGCTTGTGCAGGATAATGTCGAAAGCTCCGATCTCATTGAACAGCAGCGCACCGCGATGCTGTGTGAGCAGTTTCACGCGATGATAACGAACGTAGATGCGGCAAACGAGGCCGATACAGACCAGCTGGAAAATCTCGGCTTCCCGATCCACAGGCAAAACAGTATTATCTTCTGGCCTACCGCTGCAGGAACAGGATCTTGCGAACGAGAAGGATCCTGACAAATATATGAGATGCAGTGGTTCATACTCCAGAATGTAACCAGAGAGAATCTTACGAGCCGCAGTCTGGAGAACCTTTGCTTCCGTGAAGGCGGCATGCAGCTTTACATTATCTGGACCGAGAAGGAAGACCCAGAGATGCTTGAAAGCATTTTGTGGAGCTATGAATACTGTCGCAGCTTTTTGGCCCAGCATTTTGAGTTTCGCTATGACATTGCCGTAAGCAGTGGGCACACTGGTCTTGATGGGGTATATAAAGCTTACCGCGAGGTATGCCGTGTCTACCAATACCAGCAGCGCACGCAGGATACCGGAACGATATTCTATAGTGACCTGAAGGTACAGCCCAGCGACACGACAGTGCGCTACCCGGTTGAAACGGAGAACAAGCTGCATCTGGCTGTACGCAGCGGTGATGAAGGCGAGACCTGTACACAGATTCAAGCGTTGATGCGCCAAAATCAGGAAAACTACTTGAGCCCCGCAGGCATGCAGTTCCTGGTGGGAAAGATCATGTCGACCATCGTGCGTGCGGGCGAACAGCGAAGCGATGATCCAGAGCTGGCCGAAAATCAAAATCGCGTTATGGAGGCCGCCCGCCGTGGCAGCACCGAGGCGATGGAGCAGGCGCTTTGCCGGTTGGCAGGCACAGTCTGCCAAGCAGTACGTGCCTCCGAACAGGAGGCGGCAGCGGATGAAAAAGGCCGCCTGTATCTGGAGATACGGGACTACATAGAAGCCAACTATTCGGATGCTGCGCTGAATGTAAATGCACTCTCGGAGCATTTCGACCGTCCTGCTCCGTTCGTCTCCCGCTACTTCAAGGAGATGAACGGTACGAACCTGACCCAGTATATTCACAAAGTGCGCTTAGAGCATGTGAAAGAAAAGCTGCTGCAGGACGAAAAATTAGAGACGATCGCCATCACCTGCGGGTTTGGCAGTCTGCGCAGCTTCCTGCGTATCTTCAAACAATATGAGGGTGTAACTCCTACCCAATATAGGGAGCTGCACGGCAAAAAGGAAGAAACTACAAATGAAAACATTTAAAACGGCAGTTATCGGCTGTGGTATGATCTCCAAAAATCATTCAAGGCCCTGAAAAATGTCGAGAATGCTGAGTGTGTTGTCGCCTGTGATATTCGCCCAGAGCGTGCCGCAGCCGCCGCAGAAGCCTACGGCATCCCACACACGGAGACAGAGTATCACAGGGTATTGGATAACCCGGAAATCGATGTTGTACACATCTGCCTGCCCCACTATCTGCACGCGCAGGTTGCCATAGAAGCCATTGGAGCATGGTAAGCATGTGCTTTGCGAAAAGCCAATGGCGCTGGATCCCGCCGATGCCGAAAAGATGATCGAAGTCCGCGACCGCACGGGCAGGACGCTTGGCATCTGCTTCCAGAACCGTTACAACGATTCGTCCAGGTATATGCGCAGCCTGATGGATTCGGGCAGGATGGGCAAGGTTCTGGGGGCACGGGGCGCTGTGTTCTGGAACCGAAACCCCGAATACTATACCGAATCTGATTGGCGCGGTACCTTGGATAAGGAGGGCGGCAGCGCACTGGAAAATCAGGCAATCCACACATTTGATCTGATGCAGTGGCTCACAGTGCCGATCAAGACTGTGGAGGCAAGCTGCTCCACCAAGCGTCACAAGGGCGTCATTGAGACAGAGGATACCTGCGATGTCTTTATGACCGGCCCCAACGGCGAGCGGCTCGTCTTTTTCTGCACGAACTGCTATGTGAAAAATGCCCTGTGGAGTTAGAGATCGTCTGTGAGAACGGCAGCATCCGCATGGTCGGAAACCTCGTCACCACGGAACTGGACGGCAAGACAGAGACGAAGGATTTCTCCTCCGGTACGGTGTTCGGCAAGGATTACTGGGGCAGCGGTCACGGGTTCCTTATTGAGGATTACTACACTAAGCTGGCGGCAGGGGAACGGTTCCCTGTCAGTGGTGAGGAAGCGATTGTCAGTACTAGGCTTCTCCACGCGGTTTATTCTTCCGCTAAAAATCACGAGGTCATCCGCCTTGACACAAAGGAGAATCAAGCATGAGCACAAAGAGCAAAGCCGCGGCGGCCGAAGAAAAAAAAGCCGATCACCTTAAGCTCGGAGCATGTGCCCTGAGCTACCGCATCAAAAAAGATCTGCAGCGCAACGGCATGATCTATGCGATGCTTATTCCGGTGCTGGTCTACTATGCCATCTTTAAATTCGGGCCGATGTTCGGTCTGTACATCTCTTTCATCGACTACAAGCCCGCCAGAGGCATTTTTGGCAGCAAGTTTGTCGGCCTAAAATGGTTCAAGTCTTTCTTCTCGGACTATTACTTCGGCCGTCTGCTCATCAACACCGTGCGCATTGCGGTGGCGGATCTGCTGACCTTCCGCTGCCTGTCATTCTGGCGCTGCTTATCAACGAGCTGAAAAACAAGAAATTCTCCAAGACAGCGCAGACGCTTCTGTATGTGCCGCACTTTATCTCCACAGTTGTTATCTGCGGTATCGTTATCACGCTGACGAGCTCCACCGGTGCCATTACCGAGGTGCTGCACAACTTTTTCGGCATCAAAGAGCAGGCGCTGCTAAATAACCCGTCCAACTTCCTGCCGATCTACATATTGACAGAGCTTTGGCAGACGCTGGGCTGGAACTCCATCATTTATTTGTCAGCTCTTTCCGGCATAGATCAGGAATTGTATGATGCGGCCAAGGTCGATGGCGCGAACCGTTGGCAGCAGTGCCTGCATGTCACGCTCCCCGGCATTGCGCCTACCATCGTCATTATGCTGATCCTGAAGATGGGTAAGATCTTCAATGTCGGTTATGAGCGCGTTATGCTGTTGTACAACCCCGCAATTTACAACACCGCCGATGTCATCAACACATATGTTTACCGTAAAGGCATGATCGATGCACAGTTCAGCTACAGTACGGCGGTCGGTATGTTCAACTGCCTTGTCAGCTTCGCACTGGTCATGATCACAAACAAGATCAGCCAGAAGGTCAATGGCAGCGGTCTGTGGTAAGGAGGATACGATCATGGCTAATACAAATACCAAAACCGCACCGCGCAGCACCAAGATCAAGGAATCCTTCGGCAGCCGGCTGTTTGATGTCGTGGATGTCCTGATTATCTGTTTGCTGCTGGCCTGCGTGCTGATTCCGCTGATCCATATTGTGTCGGCGTCCTTCAGTAATCCGTCGCTCTTCGTGGGGCATAAGGGCATTCTGCTCTGGCCGGAAGGATTTTCTCTTGCATCGTATCAGGCTGTGTTCAAGAATACCTTCCTCTGGACCGGCTACGCAAACACACTGTTTATTGTTCTTGTAGGTACGGTTCTCAATGTTCTTCTCTCGATGGTTGCGGCTACTGCCTGTCCCGCAAGCGTGTGGCGGCAGGTCCCACCATTATGAAGCTGCTTGTCTTTACGATGTATTTCAGCGGCGGTATGATCCGCTGTACCTGGTTGTCAAGGGCGTTGGGCTTTACGGCTCCCGCTGGGCGCTGATCCTGCCCACCTTGGTCGATACCTACAACCTCATCATTATGCGCACCGCCTTTGCGGGCGTGCCTGACTCCCTGGAAGAATCCGCCAAGCTGGACGGTGCCAATGCGTGGACGATCCTGTGGCGTATCATGCCCCGTTGGTAAAGCCTACGGTTGCCGTCATTACGCTGTACTACGCGGTCAGCCATTGGAACTCCTGGTTCAACGCCATGCTGTTCCTGCGCGAAAAGACGCAGTATCCCCTGCAGCTGATCCTGCGCCAGATCCTTATCCAGAACGACACGGCCGATATGACCGCCGGCGCAGATTACCTGATAAGCGAAACGATACAGTACGCGACTGTTGTGGTTGCTACACTGCCCATCCTCTGTATTTATCCGTTCGTTCAGAAGTACTTTGTCAAGGGTGTTATGATCGGCGCCATCAAGGGCTAAGCTGCACAGTAAAAAGGAGAAATTACCATGCGCGTACCTTATGAGAAAATGTATAACGAATTTGTGCGGGTTCTGCTGAAGTACGGCTTTGACAAGGAGAAAGCGGAAATCTCCGCCAAGCTCTACGCCGATGCAAGCCGTGACGGTGTATACACCCACGGTCTGAACCGCTTTCCGAAATTCATCAAGAGCATTCATGATGGTATTGTGGACATCCACGCCGAGCCTGTGCTGAAGGAGAGCTTTGGTGCATTTGAACGGTACGACGCTGTCACGGACCCGGCAACCTGAACGCCTACGCCTGCACGAAGCGTGCTATTGAGTTGGCCAAGCAGAACACCATCGGCTGTGTGGCGCTGGCTAATACCAACACTGGATGCGCCCGGGCAACTACGGCCTGATGGCGGTTGAGCAGAATTGCATCGGTATTTTTTGGACGAACACCGTGCCCAATATGCCGCCGTGGGGCGGGCGTGACGCACGCTTGGCAACAACCCCATTACACTGGCCATACCCCACGGGGATACGCCCGTGTTGGTGGATGTGGCTATGTCGATGTTCTCCTACGGTAAGCTGGAGGTCTATAAGCGCAGCGGCAGGCCGCTGCCTGTGGACGGCGGCCTGAACAAGGACCAGCAGCCCACGAAGAACGCTGCCGAGATCCTTGAAACACATGAGAGCTATCCCATTGGTTATTGGAAAGGCTCCGGTCTGAGCTTGGCGCTAGATCTTATCGCTGCCGCGTTGGCAGGCGGACGCACGACCCGTCAGGTCGGTGAGCTGCCGCTGGAAACCGAACTGAGTCAGGTGTTTATCTGCATCGACTTGGACAGCCTGCCTGACAAGGAGAATATCGCTGCCAATGTTGAGGCAACATTGCGCGATATGGAGACTTCTACCCCCGTGGAAGAGGGCCGCCCGGTTCATTTCCCCGGCGCGCACATGGCCGAGGTCCGCAGCGACAACATGGAGAACGGTATTCCTGTCGAGGAAGCAATCTGGCAGCAGGTGCTGGCACTGTAAAGGGAGGTGCGCGGTATGATCATACCGGGACTGGTATCGGCAACATTCAAAACAGAAAGCCCGATTTTGTGCTGGCGGCACTGAAAAAAGCCGATCTTCATGCGGTGGAATGGTCGGAAAACTGGCATATCCCGGCGGGGGATGCCGCGCTGGCCCGTGACCTGCGGGAGCGGACCCATGCGCAGGGTGCCGAGATTGCGGCCTACGGTTCCTACTATCGCTTGGGCCAGAACAGCGACCCCGCCAAAGATTTTTTGCCCACGCTGCAGAGTGCTGCGGCATTGGGCGCGCCGCTCATTCGCATCTGGGGTGGCGGCACAGCATCGTCAGAGCTGGATGCAGATACACGCAAGGAGTTGGCGACCGAGGCAAAGACCGTCAGTGATATGGCGGCATCGGAGGGCATCAAGGTTGCCCTGGAATGGCACAAAAACACCGTCACCGATACGAATGAATCGGGCCTGTCCTTTTTAGACGAAGCTGCCGCAGATAATCTCTACTGCCTGTGGCAGCCCACTGTAGCGCTGAATATGGACGAGCGGTGTGCGGGGCTGGATATGCTCGAAGCCCGTGGCCGTCTGCTCAACCTGCATGTCTACTACTGGCTGGAAGGCAAGCGCCGCCCGTTTGCGGAAGGTCTTGACGAATGGCGGCGGTACTTACAGCATGTCAACCGCAACGAAAAACGCTACGGTCTGCTGGAATTTGTGTTGGACAACACCGAGGAGCAGTTTCTGGAAGACGCCGCTCAATGGAAGCGGCTTTTGCAGGAAACGGCGATGAACTGAAGAGGAGAAAAGCAAAATGGCAGATTTATATGTAAAGAAATTTGATATGATCAATCCCTTTGTTGTGGCTTCGAGCCCCGCAACGCAGGGCGCGCTGAATGTTTTGAAGAGCGCTAAAATGCGGCCCGGTGCCATTGTGCTGCGCAACTATGGCCACGGTTCGGGCGGCGGCAGCTTTATCGGCCTGACTCCAAGGCAATGTTCGGCGGAGAGATGGCCATCCACAGCCATGCTGTGGGCCGTCAAATCCCAGACAGTGTCGACACGCTGGAAAAATATTGTGAGGAAGTTCACAAAATCAAGAAGGAGATGGACTCTGACATCAAGCTGTGGGTGTCTGTCGGCCATTATAGCGACATCGTCAAGGGCGGTGATTGGGAGAAAAACTGGGCGCATCAGGCGGAGGAGCTCGCTCTCGCGGGTGCGGATGCCATTGAATTGCATTTCAATACCCCGGGCGTTGCCGTGGCAAAGGACCGTACATTTGCTTACCATCAGCTGCTCCGCCATTCCATCGAATTGATGAAAAAGACAGTACCCAATATGCCAATCATGGCCAAGCTTGCCATCGAGTCCACCGACGCGCTGACCTCCATGCGAATTGCCGAGGCAGCCGGCGCTGCCGCCGCAGGCCCCACCGCCCGCTGGAAGGGTTATTCACATGGATCTTGACTGG
>ENA-OQAZ01000831-OQAZ01000831.1-human-gut-metagenome-genome-assembly--contig:-NODE-831-length-16509-cov-2.298498_pt1 | contig 16509 bp, 20 predicted proteins | sample MGYA00242737_ERZ504531 | MGnify/ENA primary metagenome ERZ504531 (study PRJEB26092, sample SAMD00036244) | human gut metagenome | host: Homo sapiens | study: EMG produced TPA metagenomics assembly of... | reverse complement strand
TAGAAGGTTGTTTAATGCATTGACATTTTCCTTCATGTTTTTTGCATGTTTTCTTATCATGCTTTTACGTCACATTTTTTCTGTCACGTTTTTTTATTTATTTGATGAATTTTTCACCAAAATAATACACGGCTGCCACTGCCAGTACAACAACTGCCGGTTTGAATAGGATTGCTACGAGCTTAAAGATAATGCTTAATACAAGAAAAACAACTGCTACAATTGCTAAAATCGCAATGGTCTTTGTCACCCAGTTCTTGGATGCAGTCTCCTTCATCCAGCTAAAACTCCAGCCATCACCGCCAGTTGAACTGTCGTCTGAACCTGTGCTGTAGTTGTAGCTTCCGGCACGGCTGTTTCCCTGCGTGCTTGCTTCACCGGAGGTATCAATAATCGTCTTTGCAATAAGACGCGGACTTCCAAGTGAGGCAAAAATCTCTTCCTCAGACTTTCCAGCAGCTCTTTGCTCACTGATATAGTCATTATAGTATCTTACATTTTCCTGAATGATGCGCTCTTCCACATTTCCACGAAGCGCCTGCTCTAACTCTGTGACGAATTCAATTTGTGTCATAAAACACCTACGCCTTTCTGCTTATTGATAGACGATCATCTCAAGCTGATAGCTTTGCTTCTTTCCATCAGCCTCTGCGATCTCCTTTTTGTCACCTGTTACATTGTCCTCTGAGCGATAGATGGATACGGCATAATCGCCATTTGCCTGTGTTACCTCAAATACAGCCGTATAATACTCACCCGGTGTAGTCGGCACCCCATTTAAGTTCGCCGTAATGATGCGATCCTCAAGCCAGCCTGATGTTTCCCAATCTTGCTCATAAAGAATTTTATCATCACTGTCCTTTACTGTCAGCTTCACGTATCCTTTGTTGACACGATCATTGACACCAGCGACAAAGCGAATCTTATCAATTGAATTGCCTGTTGCACAGAACGTCTGGCTCACCTCATCACCAAGCTCACAAAGCTGTACCTGGCTGTACACATTTTCAACTTTATATCCTGCATATGGTGCTTTGAAATATGCCATCAGACACACAAATGCCGGAACGACAAAAATTGCAACACCACCAATAAAGCGAGTGCGCATCCAACCCATGCAATTGACTTCCTGTGCAGGATTTTGTGCACAATACTTTGGATGCTTAAATACAGCATATACAAGCATCATCATTGTAAGAATTGACAGGCAAAGACTTTTATCAAGCTTTGCAATCAAATCCTCCATCATGAGCTCAGTACCGATGTTTCCATTTACAAGAGATCGTAAGATGCCGTTATTAAACATCGCCTGATCTACATTGTTAGGAATCATCTGTACATTAAATATGGTATAAACTAACATAAAAAATCAAGTCCAAAATCATAAAAATTTTCGTATCTTTATGAAGGAATGAACTGATAACCCAAAATGGTACGGCAAACAGCAGCCACTGCGGATGCCACTTTGACAAACCAAACAGTACAAAGAAGGCAAGACAGCAGATATAAAATACCGTATTAACGAAATTTCTGTCATCTGTCGCTTATTGAAATAACACCATGCGCACAATGTACCAAATGCCAAAACAGCAAAGCTGACCTCATAATGGAATGTTGATAATTCAAATCCTGTATAGTATCCTGCATTCATGATGTAGCCTGTCGGACTGCTGACTGCATTTCCGCCAAATCCAAACACATATGCCTGAAATACCGGGCTGTTTCTGTAAACAAAAAACTCCAATACAAATGGCACCATAAGCAGCACGCAGGATGCAATAATCTTCCATACATTTTTCTCACGATATAAAAGAAGCGGTGCAAAGATTAACAGCGCTGAATATTTAAATGTCATCGCAATGGCAAACCAGAAAATAAACCAAATGTCCTTCTTCTTTAAATAATAGTAAACGCCAAGAAGTACACAGAATGTCATGATGATGTCATACTGGCCAAAGATAAACTGCGCATAAAAAGCAACTGGCATAGTAAGGCATGCATATGCACAAAGCTTTGATTTCTTGCTGCCCATTCCGGCAAGGATGGCAATATGATAAATCAACACACCGCTTGCCACATAGATCAGACATGGTAAAAGCTTTGCCCATAAAATAGCAAGAACAGGCAGATTTTCCGTTGGAAATGTCACGATGCCAAACAGACGCATCGGAATATTCCAGATGGCAAAGATAATATAAAAGCTTGGCATGTATGCCGGATGAATATCAAATGTTCCGCAATAATCATAAAAATCACGGAAATGACCATTTAAATAACCGTAGCTGCAGCCTGCCGTATGCAAAAGATCGGACTGCTGAAAAACTAAAAAGCAAAAGACTGCGATTGCAGCAAATGCTACATAATCCCAGATAAGAAGCGGCTTTTCAGCAATTGCATTTACTGAAATACTACGTGCCTGACTCTTTTGATGTTTCTGACTCATTTTTTCACACCCTTTCTTTTCGCTCATTTTTTGACAATGCCAAAAAGCCAAGCATTGTAATTAATAAGAACTTAACGACATTGACTGCAAGAAGTCCCCATACAGCACCCCAGATTTTGTAAAGGTACATAGCAGGAACTACTGCTGCAAAGAACAATACTGCATAAATCACACCCATGATCAGCTGATAGCGCTCTGGTGCAAATCTAAGCACAACTGTCATCATTGTATTACTCATAAAGAAAAATACCTGTCCGGCATTTGCCAGCAAAAACAGATTTTTTACTACATTGTAATCCTCTCTGTAAAAGAGATATACGTAAATATGAGAACCAAGTGTTGTTCCGGCAATCAATATAACGGCAAGCGCTGACAATGCAGCAAATACACCAGTTAACATCTTCTTTGTGATTTTTCCCTGATAGCGTGCAAGATGACCTGTGATAACACCATTTAACGGTGTTGAGATCAAAGAACTCATCTTTCCGACAGTACTTGCAATAAAGAAGTAATAGGAAGCTGCATCTCCGGCTGTCATAGGAAGCACAACACGGTCTGTGTATGTTACAAAATCTGACAGCAGATATGCCGATGACAGTGACACACATGTTTTTGCATCTTCTCTGAAAAATTGACTCTTTTTAAAAAATGGCTTTTTAAAGATGCTTCCTGTGATTGTAACAAACAGCAGTCCAAACATCTCTCCTAAAATAAAGATGCTTACCCAGGAATGACTAATTCCATACAGCGCCATGCCAATCGCATAACCTACTGCAATAAAAAGATAATAGAAGAAAAAGCCTCTGTAATTTAAGCTCAGTCTATATTCTACATCTGCATAATAGCGCACTGTTGTCACAAAAATAAGTACGCCAATAGAAATAGGAAGAGCACCTGCTGTATCTTTTTTCACACAAATTGCCACTACAGTGACAATCGCACATAAAAGTGCTGTGAATACAAGAAAGCGATTGTAATCACCATTTTTTGTCTCATGACGTGTAGAAGCTTTCATACGGCCATAATTGATTCCAGAACCAACTGCCGATGCCATCAGACCCATGATTGCTGTAAAGAACAACATTTTTCCGCTTCCTTCAGCACCCATACGGCTTCTTAAAAACGGATATACCACAAAAGAAAGCGTCATATTCAAAATCATCAGCCCGGCAAGACTGTAAACCATATCCCCCGCAAATCGGCGTAAGCCTGATTTTGCTTTTGGCTGCTTTTCTGTCATGAATTTTTCTCTCCCTTTTCGCTGTATGATAATGTGACAAATTTAGGATCACAATGAACAAGCTCTCTGTCTCCCGGAGGCGGCGGTGTCATGTAATCGCCATAAAGCATTGTAAGCGCTTCATGATACCCACATGGACCAGGAAATTTCTCTCCATCAACCTCTAAATCAACTGCATGGTCAAACCACTTCGCCTGATAAATCTTTCCAAGATCTGGAAACAGGCAGTTACTGTAATAGCAGCGTTTATGCTTTTTATTTTGACCACGCTCCATCTTGCTGATTGCATCATACCAATGAACAAGTGTCTTTACAGGGAAGATACGTCCAATTACAGAAAGAATAGCAACTACTGCCTTAGATGCACCCTTATACTCTGAAAGATCAAGCTTATAACGGCGTCCCATGCACATGCCATACACAAGAATCAATAAAGCATGACAAAATTTGTGCTTTAACATGTTGTCTGAAACATCATCCACTATAAAAATATCTGTTCGCATATGATTATGAATGCCATTTCCATAATATTTTTGCTCTGCATTATTTTCGCGCATAGTTGAATCAAGCATCACAACACGCGGCACAAAATCATAAAATGCACCATTTAATTCATCTGGCTCCACATAGACAAAGCCATCCTTTAGTTCGGTACGTGCTACCTTGCGAAATACCTCAAAATCTTTTCTTGTCATAGCGATATCCGCGTCATCATCCCACGGAATATCAGACTTTTCACGCACAGCACCTATAAGATTTCCGCTGTCTAAAAAATAATTCAAATGATATTTCTCACAGACGCGCCCTACCTCACGAAAAATTATATGATTTCCCTCATGAATCAGTTTAAGCGCATCTTGTGTTGTCTTGTCAAATTCCAATTTTTTATTCCTCTCATTTGGCTTTCTGATTTTTGCAGCCATCTTCTGCTTCTTTTGCCATCTGCCTTCATTTTCTTTCTCTCTAAAAATTAGATCGCTCATCTTCTACAACAAGCGGACGCTTCTTTACACGATCATTGATGCTCATAATATATTCACCAATTAATCCGATAAAGAACAGCTGTATAGAACCAAGCAGACAAGTGACAATTAAAAGCGGTGCCATACCTGCTGGGAAATTGTCCCAAAATAAAAGCTTTAAAATCAGATAAATAATTGCAACTACCAGACTGATACAGCCAACTGTCATACCAATAAAGGTCGCCAGTCTAAGTCCTACTTTTGTATAAGAAGTAATGCTAAGCATTGCAGCATCATATAAACGGTAGAAATTGTTGCTTGTTTTTCCTGCACGTCTCTTTGGCTGCTCGTAAGGGATTTCCTTTCGTTTAAAGCCAAGCTCTGCTACGATTCCTCTTAAAAATGGTGTTGGGTCGTTAAGCTCTCTCATGACATTGATAAACTTCTTATCATAAAGACCAAAACCTGTAAACTGCTCAATCTGCTCAACATCAGAAAGCTTCTTGATTAATTTATAGTAACAGCCGCGAAGCCAGTACATCAATTTATTTTCCTGGCTGGACTTTTTAATTCCAATTACAATTTTATATCCGTTTTCCCACTCTTTTACATATTTTGGGATCATCTCAACCGGATCCTGAAAATCGGCAGCCATCAGTACTGTGGCATCTCCTGTTGTCTGGAGCATAGCATAGTACGGTGAATTGAACTGTCCGAAATTTTTTGCATTAAAAATTCCCTTAATCCCCTTATCCTCTGCACAAAGCTTTCGGATAATTTCTCTTGTCCTGTCTTTTGAATCGTTATCTATAAAAAGGATCTCATAGCGATAGGCTGGAAGATCCTTTTTAAATGTCTCGCGAAGCGCATCAGCCATCGCCTGAACATTTTCCTCTTCATTATAACAGGGCACTACAATACTAATTGTTTTCATGAAATGTGCCTTCTAACTTTCTTTTATTATTCCATAGTAACCATCACTTTAATTAGGTCGGCAGGCTTGTCTTTCATTAAATACAGTGCATCTTCTACCTGATCAAGTCCATTAAGATGATGGGTTACGAGCTTTTCTGGATGGATTCTTCCATACTTTACCATGGATAACATGCGCTCGATACGTGCACGTCCTCCTTCTGCCAGTTCGGTGCGGATTGTTTTTCCTGCCATACCACGTCCTCCGGAAAATTTTGGAAATGGAAGATTTCCTGTTCCGCCAAAATAATTGACATTGGAAACGGTTCCGATACCATAGCGCACCATATCAATTGCCTGCGCAAATACTTCATCGTTTCCTCCGCAGATTATGACACTATCTGCTCCTATTCCATCTGTGCGCTCCATTACCTGCTTGACTATATCGCCGTCTTTATAGCTTAAGACTTCTGTTGCACCAACTCATAAGCAGTCTTTACACAAAGCGGACGGCTTCCTACAGCAAGGATCCTTGCCGCACCTAAATGAGCTGCACCTGCTACTGCCATAAGTCCAATAGGACCAATTCCCATAACTACAACAGTATCACCAAATTTAATATCGGCATTTTGTGCTCCTGTAAATCCAGTTGTCACAACATCTACACACATAAGTGCCTGCTCTAAGCTAACACCCTCTGGAATTTTCGCCAGTGTCGTATCAGCATCTGGAATAAGAAAACGCTCTGAAAATACACCTGGCTGTGTGCGTCCAAGCTGATGACCTGAAAATGGTGCTGATGCATGCTTAAAATTGTGCTCCTGAATGCTTTTTGCCCGCCAGTCTGGTGTGATTGCTGGTACTGCTACTAGCTCTCCCGGCACAAAATCAGTCACATACTCACCAACTTCAAGCACTCGCGCCACACACTCATGACCAAGCACTAGATTTGGTGCCTTTCTTGAACCACCTCCAAAAACAGTATGGACATCAGATGAGCACGGTGCGACAGCGACTGGCTTTAAGATGGCTCCATACGGAGTCAATACAGGCTCAGGAACCTGTTCATAGCTACAACACCCGGCTCTTTTAATACAAATGCTTCATAGATCAATAACCATGCCTTTCTCTTAAAAAGCTTCTCAAAATTACAAAATTTCTTCTATTTTATTGCTGCGGATTGCGAATATACGCACCGTCTTAGGGAAGCGAACACGAATCACATTTGCAATCTCATCTGTGTAACCCGGTGCTGCGATTAAAATCGCATCTGGTACATTCTTAAGCGCCTCATCTGGCGACACAATTACAAGATGTGAAGCTGGTGCATATTTTCCATGCTTAAATGGCGCTGAGTCAATAATATACTCTGCTTTTTCACCAAGACATGTTGTTGCTGCTAGTGTAAATCCCTGATGACTTGCCCCCCAAATGGCAAGATTCTTTCCTGTAAGACTTTCAGAAAGTGCCTTCATCTGTTCCCTGATACTTGCTAAACTATCGCCAAGCGCAGTGATTTCTTTTGTAAAATCCTTCCATGAGGATACCTGAGAAATTGGTGTCTTTGTCTTTTTTACCATCACAGAAAGCGTATCGCGGTTGATCATTTCTTTGCTTTCGACAATGAAACCATTCTGATTCAAAAGATATGTCAGAGAATCAAATGTATAATATGCCAAATGATCGTGAATAAGCTCATAATAGGTATTGTGATCTGTAATATACTCAAAGCTTGGAACTGTGATAAGTCCCACACCATCATCTGTCAAATTGTTGTAAAGACAAGTCAGCATCACATCAGGTGATGCTGATGCTCTAAAAAATTAAAGGATAAAAACGCATCAAACGGTCCATTTGGAAGCTTTTGATCTATAGTTTCTGTAAAATCACATGAAACTAAAAGACCACTCTCCTTTGCAATCTCCGCCAAAGAAGGATCGTGCTCAATACCATATCCTTTAACTGGGAATTCCTTTAATACGCGAAGAAACTCACCTCTTCCGCATCCTGCCTCGATGATTTTCTTTCCCTCAAGCTGATAACGTTTAATAAATTCCTGATATTGACGGCGGCGCAGCTCTACCATCGTGGTGGAATAGCCGCCTGCACGAATAACATCGCGGTAATATTCGACTGGCTCGCAGTCAAATTGAATCAGACCACATTTTTTACACTGGCACAGCGGCAGATGGATTCCTCTGTCGTTTTTTACCTGTTCCTTATCCGGCATGTGCTGTGCCGCTGCCGGCATATTGTCAAATGCAATTATCTCTGTATTTGTAAGAGATTCTTTGCATGAAATGCAATTTCCCATAATTAACATGCCTTTCCTGTTTGTTTCAACCCACAGTCGGTATTTTCACGGAGTCTGACTTGTCGAAAATAGTTCTACTGTGACTTGCCTCATGTCAGTGAGGGATACCGATTTTTCTCCGCCCGCCACTGCCGAAGCAACTTCTTGTAACGTCTACTCACATAAGCATCTTTTTAATTCCCTCTTCAAAGGAAATCATCTGATGAAATCCTGTTATTTCTTTTAGTTTTGTGATATCAGGATCTAGTGATGTCACACCTTCTGCGTTTGGCGGCCGCTTGCCATACTGGCAGGTGCCTTGTCCGCCGCACAGTGCTCGTATCGTCTCAATATATTCGCGAAGCGGCCTTGTATCTTCACCAGCCACGTTATAGACACCTGCTGGCGCATCACCTGTCAAAAGCAAAATGAGTGCGCGAATCGCATCGGTGATGTAGAGATAATTCCAAAGCTGTGTACATGCACCAAGCTCCATTATACCGCCTTCTTTGAAGGTGCGCATGCAGCTTTCCACAAGTGACCATGGATGATCGCCAGGACCATAAACAGAAAAGACGCGTGTGTGAATATATGTTATGCCAAGCGCTTCTGCACGCATAACAGCCTCTCTTCCCACCTTAGCCTTAGCCTTTCCATACTCAGAAAGCGGATGTAGCTCGTCTGTCTCTCGCATTGTCGTATTTCGCACGCCATACTCTGCCTGTGAACCACAAAAAAGAAAACGCTTACAGTTGACGGCAGCTGCCGTCTCAAGCGCATCAAGCGCATAGACGGCATTCATTGACTGAATATCAGCTAGCTTTCTGTTATCACTTCCAGAGCCATCCCAGCCTAAATGCAGCCAATAATCGGCTCTCCCCAAATCATGAGACCATTTTTGTCCGATTTTGCTAAGTTTTTCAGCATTCAGCGCCAATTCTTTCAGTCCACTCAGCTCACACTCTATAATCTCAAGCAGTTCTTTTTTTATTATCATCTGCTCTAAATTTTTTTTGCCAGCTGAATTGGGACGAATCAGCGCGCAAACTTCAAAGCCTTGATTAATAAGTGTTTGTACGGCGTGACTGCCGATAAAGCTTGTCGCTCCTGTCACTATTACACGCATATTACTCCTCCGACCAGCGCATAATACTCTTTAACTCTTCTTCTGGAAGAAATGGCGCTAAATCTTCAAGCGGTGCAGAAACCATACTGCCATCTGGCATTGGCTTTGATGCTGCCTTTGGCTCAAACTTCTGATCCATATCAACCATTACCTCGCAGATAACAGGTCCGTTTACGGACAGTGCCTTCTCGATTCCCACACCAAGAGCATCGTTGCTGTCAATGCGAATAAATGGGAAACCATATGCCGGCGCTAATTTTGCCATATCTGGGAAACTAAGATCACCGCTGTCTTTTCCTATACCAATAAGCGGCTTTCCAAAATAGTTGTTCTGTGTCTGACGAATGGAATGGTATCCGCCATTATTGATCAGGAAAATCTTGATCGGATACTGGTGATGGATGATTGTCTGCAGCTCCTGAAGATTCATCTGAATACTTCCGTCTCCTGTTACGCAGATGATATCCTGCTCCTTCTCACCTGTCTCCTTGCAATAGCGCTTATTTGCGACACAAGCTCCAATTGCTGCCGGCAGATCGTAACCCATCGATGCAATAGCTGAATTTGAAATAAAACGCTGACCTTTTCTTTATAACATATCCATGACCGCCTACAACACATGCAGAGCCATTTCCTACTACTGTAATCTGACCCTCGTTTAAGCGGCGGCTTTCTTCCTTAATAAATGCATACACATTTGCCGGACTCTTCTGCTCATAGTGCTTTGGCTGAACAACAGGATAATCCTTCTTCCATTTTTCACAAACCTGTCTCCACTCATCACCCTTAAATAATACTTCACCATCTGCAAGCTTTTCATTTAAGCGGCTCTCAAGCTTTTCAAGAAGATCCTTTGCATCAGCCACACCGGCATTTCTACATGAAGAGACGGCTTTTTCAATTCCTCTGCATCAATATCATTCATAATGACAAATGCATGCTTTGCCCAAGCCGGCCAATCATAATTAACCTGACGAATGCTTAATCGGCTTCCAACTGAAAATAGCAAATCACTGTTTTGTACGGCAAAATTTCCAGCGCGGTCACCCATATTTCCAGCACGTCCTGTGTACAGCGGATGCTCATCCTCCATTAAATCAATGCTGTTCCAGCCAGTCACAACTGGAATGCCAAGCTTATCTGCGACACGGCGAAATACATCAAATGCTCCTGCAATACGTATTCCATTTCCGGCATTTAATACCGGACGCTTTGCCTGACGAATTTTCTCGATAATAGCGTCTGCCTGCTCATTAGTAACAGACGGAATCGCTGTCAGATTTTCTTTTGTCGGATCAAAACCTTCAAGCTCATCTATCTCAACTGTTGCACCCTGCACATTTAACGGAATATCAAGCCAGCACGGACCTGGTCTTCCAGTCTGTGCAAGATAAAGTGCTTTCTCAACAGCATAGCGAATACGCTTTGGATCAATCACCATCTCACAATATTTTGTCATAGGCTCTACACTCTTGCAGATGTCATACTCCTGATCGCCAAATGCACGAATACCAAGGCCTGTGCTTCTTGCCGTTACATCATAGCGTACCTGACCTGAAATAACAAGCATCGGAATAGAGTCGAGCCATCCTCCGACTACACCTGTGATTGCGTTTGTTCCGCCAGGTCCTGTTGTGACACAGACAGCTGCAATGCGGTTATGGATTCTGGCATAGCTTTCCGCTGCAATGGCACATGCCTGCTCATGGTGATTATATACACAGTGAAGTCCCGGCTCATGACCAAGTCCATCATCAAGATGCATTGCACCGCCTCCGGTGATCATAAATACATCTGTAATTCCATTTTGAACAAGCAGTTTTGCAATATAGTTAGATACCTTCATTCTCATAACTTAGCCCTCCAATGCTTCGTGAATTACCTTTGCCATATATTCAATCTTCTCATCTGTCATACCAGGATAAACACCAACCCAGAATGTAGATGTCATAATACGGTCAGTCTGCTCTAAACCACCGACAACACGATATGCCTCTGTTCCACGAATATCATCAAAACAAGGATGCTTTATCAGATTGCCTGAGAACAGCATACGTGTCTGAACGCCGTGTGACTCAATATAGTTCACTACCTTTGTACGATCCACGCCTTCCTTACATGTCATTAAAAAGCCAAACCAGCTCGGATTAGAATGCGCTGCTGCCTCAGGAAGAATCAGCTTATCTGCGCAGTCAGACAAAAGCTCTTTTAAATAAGCAAAGTTATGACGTCTCTTCTCCACAAAAGATGGGAACTTCTTTAACTGCGCACAGCCTACTGCTGCCTGCATATCAGTTGCCTTTAAATTATAACCAAAATGGGAGTACACATATTTGTGGTCATATCCTAATGGAAGCTGACCATACTGCTTATCAAAGCGATGACCGCAGAAATTATCACATCCCGGAGGACAAATGCAGTCACGTCCCCAGTCTCTAAATGAACGCACAATTCGGTGAAGCAGTGGATTGTTTGTATATACAGCACCGCCCTCACCCATCGTCATATGGTGCGGCGGATAGAAGCTTGATGTTCCTATATCACCAATTGTTCCTGTCAGCTTTTTGCCGCCGTCAATCTCATAGACAGAACCAAGTGCATCACAATTATCTTCAACAAGCCATAAATTATGACGGTCACAAAATGCCTTTACCGATTCTAAATCAAATGGGTTGCCAAGTGTATGCGCGATCATCACGGCCTTTGTCTTATCAGACAATGCTTCTTCAAGCTTTGTGACATCAATATTGTACTGCGGAATTGTCACATCTACAAACACTGGAACTGCACCATACTGGATTACTGGTGTTACTGTTGTCGGAAAACCTGCAGCAACTGTGATTACCTCATCGCCTCTTTTTACCTGTCGTTCTCTAAGTAGCGGAGAAGTCAGTGCCATAAATGCGATCAAATTCGCTGATGAACCAGAATTGACAAGAGAGCAAAAGCGAACACCTAAATATTTTGAAAACTCGCGCTCGAACTCATCTGTATAGCTCCTGCTGTCAGCCAAAATTCCAGTGAGCTGTCCACAAGATTTACCATCTCCTCGCTGTCATAAACACGTGACGCGTATGGAATACGGTCTCCCTCCTTAAATTCCTTCTTTGTATTATGATATTTATCGCAATAGGCAGCTACTTGTTTTAGAATTTCTTCTCTTGCCTGTTGTTCATTCATATTTTCAAACATTTATTACTGCTCCTCTCCATCTGTTAAAAAGCTTCTTATCTGCTCTCTCATGCAGGCATTCATTTTATCTGCAAGCTCCTTTGGCTCTGCCATATGAGTAATCAGCATATTATAAAGCTGATACCACTCTACACTCTTTGCCACAGCCTTTTCAATATGCCATGTCGGTTTCCAGCCAAAGACACGCCTTACTCTTGAGCAGTCCAGCTTCAAAAAGCCAGCCTCATGAGGACCGCCGTCACTCTTATTTTGCCACTGCATGCCTCTGCCCCAGCTCTTACAAAACAGCGTAGTTAATGTGCCAGTGTCCACACAATCGCAGTCATCTGGTCCTACATTATAATAGCCGCGAATGGATGGATCCTCCACTGTTTCTTTACAATTGTCAGATATAAAACAAAGGCTCCAACACATGCTGATACGGGCGAATTGAATATGGATTTCTTACTGTCACAGGCTGCTTAATCACTGCACTTCTGTAGCAGTCCGGTATAATACGGTCTGATGCAAAATCACCGCCTCCTATAACATTGCCTGCTCTTGCAGTAGATACTGCCGTATCACTATCCGCAAAAAAAGAGCGGATGTAGCTGTGTGTAACCAGCTCTGAACAGGATTTGCTGTTTGAATATGGATCAAATCCGTCCAGCACATCCTCCTCACGGTAGCCCCACTCCCACTCTTTGTTCTCATATACTTTATCAGTTGTAACATTTAAAAATGAACGGACACATGAAAATTGACGTGCACACTCTAATATATTGACTGTACCCATCACATTTGTCTCATATGTCTCACGCGGATTTTTGTAAGATTCGCGCACGATTGGCTGTGCTGCCAGATGAATCACAATCTGTGGCTGCACACGCTCAAATACTTCCTTTAATAATTCAAAATCTCTAACATCACCAATAACACTGTCCATCTGATTTTCCAGACGGCAAATTGAAAAAATGCTTGGACTTGTCGGAGGCGCTAAAGAAACACCTGTTACCTTTGCGCCTGCATCAATTAAAATTCTCGAAAGCCATGAACCTTTAAAACCGGTATGACCTGTGATCAGTATTCTCTTATCACGAAAAAATGACATTTCTGTTTTCTGCATTATTTAGTCCTTCCATGTTTTCCACGGCGCCTTGCCGCTCTCCCACAGTGCCTCCAGACGATTCTTATCACGAAGTGTATCCATACAGGACCAGAAGCCTCGTGAATATAGCCCATCATCTGACCATCTGCTGCGAGACGCTCAAATGGTTCTCTCTCCAATGGCTGATCATCTCCGTCAATATAATCAAACACGCCCGGCTCCATAACCATATAGCCAATGTTGATCATACTGCCATCCTTATCTGATTTCTCACGGAATGCTGCAATCTGTCCCTTATCATCATAATCGATTACACCAAAACGCTGTCCTACATTTGTCATGGAAATTGTAGCAAGCTTTCCATGGGAGCGATGAAACTCGCACAGCTCCTTAATATTGATATTTGAAACACCGTCTCCATACGTCAATAAAAATGGCTCATCTCCGACATATTTACGGATACGCTTTACACGTCCGCCTGTCATTGTATTTAATCCTGTATCAATAAGTGTTACCTTCCATGGCTCTGAATAATTGTCGTGAAGCTCCATAGAATTATGTGCGAGATCAATCGTAATATCAGATGTATGAAGAAAATAATTTGCAAAATATTCCTTGATCACATATTGTTTATAACCAAGACAGATAATAAAATCGTTGAATCCGTACTGCGAATACTCCTTCATAATATGCCACAAAATTGGCTGATCACCAATCTCGACCATCGGCTTTGGGCGGTTTACGCTCTCTTCGCTGATTCTGGTACCGAATCCTCCTGCCAGTATTACAACCTTCATGCTATTACCGTGCCTTTCTTTTTGTTTGGATATCCTGATTCGGTCAAAATTGCCATTTGACCCACTCTCAGTTGTACTAATAATGGACTCATTTTACCATAGTTAAAGCAAAAAGCAACCGGATGATTCCGGTCGCTTTTTGCCTTAAGAAAACGTTAAGTTTTTGGAAAATACAAATAATTATTTGCAAAAACTGCTGCAGTCCCAGATCTGTGCACCGAGCGCCTCATAGAACTCACGCTCATGGCAGACCATAAGAATACTTCCTTTGTATTCTTTAAGTGCTGTAAGCAAAGAATCCTTTGCGTCAACATCGAGGTGATTTGTCGGCTCATCGAGGATTAACACATTGCTCTGGCGGTTCATAAGCTTGCACAGACGTACCTTTGCCTGCTCACCACCAGAAAGGACACGCACCTGGCTCTCGATGTGCTTTGTGGTAAGGCCGCACTTTGCAAGTGCACTGCGCACTTCGTACTGATTCCATGACGGAAACTCCTGCCAAATTTCCTCAAGGCATGTACGGCCGTTGTCACCGCTCGTTTCCTGCTCAAAATAACCAATTTCCAGATAATCTCCCTGATGGACAGTTCCGCTGTATGGCTTGATCAGTCCTAGAAGACTCTTTAAAAGAGTAGTCTTTCCGATACCATTTGCACCTACCATACTATGCGGTTTCCACGCTCCATAACAAGGTCAAGCGGCTTTGTAAGCGGTCTGTCATATCCAATCTCAAGCTGCTCTGTAGTAAATAAGAAGCGGCCCGGTGCACGTCCATACAAAAAGCGAAACTCTGGCTTTGGCTTTTCGGCTGCTAATTCGATCACATCCATGCGGTCAAGCTTTTTCTGACGGGACATTGCCATGTTTCTTGTTGCAACTCTTGCCTTATTTCTGGCAACGAAGTCCTTTAACTGAGCAATTTCCTGCTGCTGACGGTTGTATGCTGCCTCTATCTGTGCCTTCTGTACAGCATGAACCTCCTTGAAGTGGTCGTAATCTCCTACATAACGGTCAAGCTTTTGGTTTTCCATGTTGTAGATTAAGTTTACAACACTATTTAAGAACGGAATATCATGAGAAATTAGAACAAAAGCATTCTCATACTCCTGCAGATAACGGCGCAGCATTCGATATGCTTTTCATCCAGATAGTTAGTCGGCTCGTCAAGAAGAAGGATATCCGGCTTTTCAAGAAGAAGCTTTGCAAGAAGGACTCTTGTTCTCTGACCTCCGGAAAGCTCAGTGACATCGCGCTCTAAGCCAAGTGCATCAAGCTCAAAGGCTCTTGCAACCTCCTCTACCTTTGCATCAATCATATAGAAATCGTGCATTGTCAGAAGATCCTGAATCGTACCCATCTCTTCCATCATGACAATTAGATCATCCTCAGAAGCATCTGCCATCTCTTCACAGATCTGATTCATGCGCGCTTCCATGTCAAATAAAAAGCTGAATGCATTCTTAAGTACATCACGTATTGTCTGACCTGGTTCTAATACAGTGTGCTGATCAAGATAGCCAACACGCACATTTTTTGCCCACTCAATTTTTCCCTCATCTGGCATCAATTTGTTTGTAATGATGCTCATGAATGTTGATTTTCCCTCTCCATTTGCACCAACAAGGCCAATATGCTCTCCTTTTAATAAACGAAATGACACATCTGTAAAAATTGCTCTGTCTCCGAATCCGTGAGATAAGTGTTCTACATTTAAAATACTCATATTATCTTTCTATATATCCTTCTCTATATTTTCATTTTGGCGTCGTTATTTTTATTTTGCGCCGCCATTATTTAGCAAACTCTCCGCATAATATACTGTCTGCATCGCATCCTTGCCATAGTAATCTGCACCGATCATATCTGCGTACTCCTTTGTCAGTACAGCACCTCCGACAACAATCTTGCACCATGGTGCTGCTTTTCTTACCTGTCGAATAGTTTCTTCCATATTTACAACCGTGGTAGTCATAAGCGCACTTAAGCCAAGAAGTGGTGCATGTGTCTCTACTCCTTTTCTGCTACTTGTCTCCAGGCGGTACATCTTTTCCAAGATCGATCACATCATATCCATAGTTTTCCAGAAGAACCTTAACAATATTCTTTCCGATATCGTGGATATCTCCCTTAACTGTTGCAATTACAACAGTGCCCTTCTTTTGCTGGTCGCTGCCCTTTGCCTCCATAAATTCCTTTACGGCAGCAAAACCAGCCTTTGCAGCCTCGGCACTCATCAAAAGCTGCGGCAAAAACATGGTTCCTTTCTCGAAGCCCTTTCCTACAATATCAAGTGCCGGCACAAGCTCTGTATTGATGATCTCAAGCGGCTCCTTTTCTTCAAGCATCTTCTTTGTCACCTTATAGGCTGGTTCCTTAAGACCCTTGATGATGCATGTCTTTAAATCCATACCGCCAGATGTGCTTCCTGGGGCTTGCTTTTCAGATTTATCTGCG